>Ga0196970_1000030_pt1 | contig 251916 bp, 200 predicted proteins | sample S1v_513CmetaG_FD_148672 | JGI IMG/M metagenome (GOLD analysis project Ga0196970, IMG submission 148672) | Soil microbial communities from Anza Borrego desert, Southern California, United States - S1+v_5-13C | ecosystem: Environmental > Terrestrial > Soil > Desert | place: USA: California... | reverse complement strand
TCGGCAGTTACTTGGTCGGACCGCTGTTTCCCTTGAAGCGACACTGTCTTGCCGACCGTGCCGCGTCGCGGGAGGCGGTGTATAGGCCGACCGACCGACCCGGCGCAAGCGCTTTTTTCCGACACCGCCGATTTTTCAGCCGAGCCGTTCGCGCAGCTCCGATCCGATCTGGAAGGAACGCAGCCGGGCGGCGTGGTCGTAGATCTGGCCGGCCAGGATCAGCTCGTCCGCCTGGGTGGCGCGGATGACCTCCGACAGCTTGGCCGCCACCTGATCCGGCGTGCCCACCGCGGCCATGGTGCCGAGCGCGCGCTCCACCATCATCTTCTCCGCCGGTTCGCTCCACCATGCCTCGATGTCGTCCACCGGCGGAGGCAGCTTGCCCGGCGTGCCGCGGCGCAGGCTGGCGAACTGCTGCTGGGCGGAGGAGTAGATGCGCCGCGCCTCGGCCTCCGTATCGGCGGCGAACAGGTTGACCGCGACCATCGCGTAAGGCTTGTCCAGCGTCGCCGACGGCTCGAAGCGGGCACGGTAGATCGCCAGCGCGTCCATCAGCATGTCGGGCGCGAAGTGCGAGGCGAAGGCAAAGGGCAGCCCCAGCATCGCCGCCAGCTGCGCGCTGAACAGGCTGGAGCCCAGCAGCCACAGCGGCACCTTCAGCCCGGCGCCCGGCACGGCACGGATGCGCTGGTTCGGTTCCGGCTCCTCGAAATACATCTGCAGCTCGACCACGTCCTGGGGGAAGCGGTCGCCGCTGTCGGTCATGTCGCGGCGCAACGCGCGGGCCGTCATCATGTCGGTCCCCGGCGCGCGGCCGAGCCCAAGGTCGATGCGGCCGGGATAAAGCGATTCCAGCGTGCCGAACTGCTCCGCCACCACCAGCGGCGCGTGGTTGGGCAGCATCACCCCGCCCGACCCGACACGGATGGTCGAGGTGCCGGCGGCGACATGGGCGATCACGACGGCGGTGGCGGCGCTGGCGATGCCCGGCATGTTGTGATGCTCGGCCAGCCAATAGCGCTTGTAGCCCCAGCGCTCCGCATGGCGGGCAAGGTCCAGCGTGTTGCGGAAGCTGTCGGCGGCGGTCGCCCCCTGCATGATCGGGCTGAGGTCGAGGACGGAAAAGGGGATCATGGCGCAATCCATAATAGGGGGCCGTAATGGGGGCCGCCTAGCGGCCAATGGTTAACAAGCAAGGTATGATCGGCAGGGGATGAGTTCCACGCCAGCGCCCGCGCGGCTGCCTTGCATCAGCCGCCCCCCGTCCGCCCCGCCCCGCCCCCCTTACCGCCATAAAGCCGCCGGCCGATCGGCTCCAGCGTCAGCCCCTGCACCAGGATGCTGAAGGCGACGGCGGCATAGCAGACCGCCAGGATGGGGTCGCGGTAGGGGCCTTCCGGCAGGGACAGCACCAGCGCCACCGCAATTCCGCCGCGCAGACCCGCCCAGGTCAGGACGACCAGCGCGCTCGTCTTGCCGGTGCGCCCCATATGCATCAGCAGGGCGGGCGTCAGGCTGAACAGCCGCGCCGCCAGCGACAGCGGGATCGCCAGAAGCGCGGCCAGCAGGGCCGGCACGGTCCAGGAGATGCCCATGGTCGCCTCCAGCCCCACCAGAAGAAACAGCAGGGCATTCAGCACGGCGTCGATCATCGCCCACACCACGCGCAGGTCGCGGCGGCTCTCGTCGCTGCTGACATGGCTTTCGGTCGTGTAGCCGATCAGCAGTCCCGCCACCACCACCGCGATGGGTCCCGACACGCCCAGCTGGTTGGCCAGCGAATAGGTCCCCAGCGCCAGCGCCAGCGAGACCGTCAGTTCCACCGTGCTCTCGTCGACCCGGCGCTTCACCTGATACGCCACCCAGCCGCCGGCGAAGCCGAGGGCCGCACCGCCGAACGCCTCCTTCAGAAAGTCGAAGGCTACCTCGCCCACCGTCAGGTCCTGCTCGCTGCCGGTGGCGAGATGCAGCAGGGTCACGAACGCCACCACCCCGACCCCGTCATTGAACAGGCTTTCGCCCGAGATCACCGACCTCAGGGTGTCGGGAACCGGCAGCCGTTCCAGGATGCCATGCACCGCCACCGGGTCGGTCGGGGCGATGGCCGCCCCCAGCACCAGGCACCAGATCAGCGGCACGCCGATGCCGACCAGCCCGAAGACGACATGCAGCCCCACCCCCATCAGCGCGGTGAACATCAGGACGCCGAGCGTCGCCAGCGCCAGCACCGTCCATTTCCGCTTCAGCAGGGCGCAGAGATCCTCGTTCACCGCTGCGGCGTAGAGCAGCAGGCTGAGGATTCCGTCGAGCAGGATGTCCGGCAGGCTGATCTGTTCGATCAGGTGGCGCAGCCAGTTGCCGATGCCGAGTGTGGCCGCCACGCTGTCGGCGCCGCTGACCAGCAGAGCCAGGACCAGCCCCTCAAAGAACAACGCAATGGTGCTGGGCAGCTTCAGCCAGCGGTAATTGATGAAGCCGAAGGCCGCCGCCAGGGTCAGCAGGATGGCGGAAAGGTCGAACGGACCCAAGGGCTTTCTCCGAAGAAACAACATGGCGGGGAACGGCTGCCCGGCCGAGGGAGGAAAGCGTGCCTCGACAACCCATATCAGGCGGTCGGGTCGGGAACTCCCGTCACACCATGACCGGAACAGCACAAGAAACCGATGGCAGTCGCAATGATCTCGACAACATCGGCAGTGACCATGATGTCACGCCGGCATGACGAGCCAAGAAACCTACTCCCAAATGGCTACAGGACCTCGATTGCCACTCATCGGACGATTGAATATTCTCGCGCCATGATTCGGAACAAATCCCACATTTTTTGTCGGAGCATTCGACATCGGCGCCCGGGACCGGCGCCGCTCGATGTGAATGGCTTGTGGATGGCCGCCTCCGGGGTGTTCGGCGTATGATGGCCGATCGGGTCTGGGAGGATGCGGCCCGGCTTCGGCACGCCGGCAGCCGCGATATGGGCGGCAATGACATTGGAAGCCTGGGCATGCCTGGGGCCACGCCGGACATCTTCACCGGCGGCGGCGAGGTGGGCGTGCGGATGCGGGCGATGGATTGGTCCGCCACCCCGCTCGGTCCGGCGGAGGATTGGCCGCAGTCGCTGCGCACCCTCGTCAACCTGATGCTGACTTCCAGTTTCCCGATGTTCGCGGTCTGGGGGCCGGAGCTGACCTTCCTCTACAACGACAGCTACCGCCCGGTCCTGGGCGACAAGCCGGAGGCGCTGGGCCGTCCCTTCGCCGAGGTGTGGGCCGACATCTGGGAGGATCTGTCCCCGCTGGTGGTCCGGGCCCTGGCCGGCGAGGCGACCTACCACGAAGACCGGCTGCTGGTGATGCAGCGGCACGGCTATCGGGAGGAGACCTATTTCACCTTCTCCTACAGCCCGGTGCGCGACGAGACCGACCGTGTCGCCGGCATGTTCTGCGCCTGCACCGAAAACACCGCGCGGGTGCTCGCCGAACGGCGGCTGACCTTCCAGCTCGATCTGGCGGAGCGGCTGCGCGGGCTGAACGATCCGGTCGGCGTCACCGCCGCCGCCGCCGAGGCGATCGGCCGTCATCTGGGGGTGGCGCGGGCCGGCTACGGCCGCATTGATCCCACCGGCGCGACGGTATCGGTGGAGCGGGACTGGAACGACAGCGGGATGACGAGCCTGTCCGGGGAGACCCGGCCGCTCGACGGCTTCGGCCCCGCCGTGATCGCCGAATTGCGGGCCGGATACACGCTGCGCGTCGACGATGTGACGACCGACCTGCGCACCTCCGGCAGCGGACCGGCGGCTGCCTTCGCCGGCATCGGGGTGCGGTCGCTTCTCGTGGTGCCGCTGCTGAAGGCCGGGCAGCTGACCGCCATCCTTTACCTGCACGAGGCGAAGCCGCGCCATTGGACCGAGGCCGACGCCGCTCTGGCGGAGGATGTGGCGGAGCGGACCTGGGCGGCGGTGGAGCGCGCGCTGGCCGAAGCGGCGTTGCGCGCCGCCAATCAGGCCCTGATGCGCGAACGTGCGGCGGTGGAGGCGGCCAACGCCCGGCTGGCGGCGGAGGGGGAGCGGCTGCGCACCCTGTTCCGGCAGGCGCCCAACTTCATGTGCGTGCTGCGCGGGCCGGACCATGTCTTCGAACTGGCCAACGATACCTATCTGCAGTTGGTCGGCCATCGCGATCTGGTCGAACGCCCCGCCCGCGAGGCCCTGCCGGAGGTGGAGGGACAGGGCTTCTTCGAGCTGCTCGACCGCGTCTATGTCTCCGGCGAGACCTTCGTCGGGCGGAACATGCCGATCCGCTTCCAGCGCCGGCCGGACGGGCCGCTGGAGGAACGATTCCTCACCTTCGTCTACCAGCCGATCAAGGACGAGGCGGGACAGGTCACCGGCCTGTTCGTAGAGGGCAGCGACGTCACCGAGGCCAAGCGCGCGGAGGAGGAACTGCAGCAGCTCAACGCCACGCTGGAGGCCCGCGTCGCCGAGGAGGTGGCCGAGCGCGAGCGCGTCCAGGTGGCGCTGCTGCAGACCCAGAAGACGGAGGCGCTGGGCCAGATGACCGGCGGCGTCGCCCATGACTTCAACAACCTGCTCCAGGCCCTGTCCGGCTGCCTGCACATGATCGAGAAGCGGGCGGAGGGAACGCGCATCCAGCCGCTGGTCGATGCCGGCCGGCAGGCGGTCGACCGCGGCGCCAAGCTGGTGCAGCAGTTGATGGCCTTCGCCCGCCGCCAAGCGCTGCGGCCGGAAACGGTCGATCTGCGCGACCGCGTGCTCGGCATGTCGGAACTGCTGAACCGGGCGCTGCGCGCCGACATCCGGCTGGAGATCGACTTCACCACCGGGCTGTGGCCGGTGGAGGTCGATGCGACGCAGCTGGAGTTGGCCCTGCTGAACCTAGTCGTGAATGCGCGCGATGCGATGCCGGAGGGCGGGGTGCTGACCCTCCGTGCGGACAATGCGACGCTGGAGCCGGGAAACCCGCAGGCGCCGGAGGGGCTGTCGGGCGATTTCGTGCGGCTGACGGTCAGCGACACCGGCACCGGCATGCCGGCCGAGGTACGGGCGCGCGCCTTCGATCCCTTCTTCACCACCAAGGAGATCGGCAAGGGCAGCGGGCTCGGCCTGTCGCAGGTCTACGGCTTCGCCCGCCATTCCGGCGGCACCGCCTGGATCGACAGCGAGGAGGGGCGCGGCACCACCATCGGCCTGCTGATTCGCCGCTCCGGCACCGCCCCGCAGGCGGAGGCCGAGCCGGCGGCCGAGGCGGCCGGCGCCACCCGCGTTGGCGGACATGTGCTGGTGGTGGAGGACGATCCGATCGTCGCCCTGACCGTCGCCACGGCGCTGGAGGATGCCGGCTTCACCATCACCCGCGCCGCCACCGCGGACGAAGCGCTGCCGCTGCTGGCGGCCGGCCGGTTCGACCTGCTGTTCAGCGACGTGGTGATGCCCGGCACCATGAGCGGCGTCGATCTGGCGCGCACCGTGCAGCGCCTCTACCCTGGCCTTCCGGTGGTGCTGGCGACCGGCTACAGCGAGGAGGTGGCCCGCGCCACCGGTGTGATGGTTCTGCCCAAGCCCTACCGCATCGAACATCTGGTCGGCGTGCTTGACACGGTGTTGGCCGAATCAGGGCGCCCGCGCTCCGGCTTCGGTTAAGACACCGGACCGTTCGATGATTGAGCCAGATTAAAGACGCCTCCCCGGCCCGATGCTCTAATAATGGGGTTCAACCAGGGAGGCACTTCATGGCACCGCTGGCCGAATCAGGCTCAACCGCCCGAACGCCCACCCATATGCCTGCCGCCCCCCCGTGGCATGCGCTCGACGCCGCCTCCGCCGCCGCCCGGCTCGGCAGCCCGGACGAGGGGCTGAGCGGTGCGGAGGCCGCGGCACGGCTGGAACGCTTCGGTCCGAACCGGCTGACCCCGCCGAAACGGCGGCCGGCCTGGATGCGCTTCCTGGCGCAGTTCCACAACCTGTTGATCTATGTCCTGCTCGCCTCCGGCATGGTGGCGCTGCTGATGCGGCACTGGACGGACGCAGGCGTGATCTTCGGCGTCGTGCTGGTCAACGCGCTGATCGGCTACATCCAGGAGGGCAAGGCCGAACAGGCGCTGGAGGCGATCCGCAACATGCTGTCGCCCCAGGCGGTGGTGATGCGCGACGGCCACGCCGTGACCCTGGCGGCGGAGGAGCTGGTGCCGGGCGACCGGGTGTTCCTCGCCTCGGGCGACCGGGTACCGGCCGACCTGCGGCTGGAGCGCACGAAGGGGCTGCTGGTGCAGGAGGCGGCGCTGACCGGGGAGTCCGTGCCCGCCGCCAAGGCGTCCGCCCCCGTTGCCGCCGATGCGGCTCTGGGCGACCGCCTCGGCATGGCCTATGCCGGCACGATGGTGGTCCAGGGCCAGGGCACCGGCATCGTGGTGGCGACCGGCGACGGCACGGAAATCGGGCGCATCGGCCATCTGCTGGCGTCGGTCGCATCGGTGGAAACCCCGCTGCTGCTGCAGATGGCGCGGTTCGGCCGCTGGCTGACCGGCGGCATCCTGGTGCTGGCGGCCATCACCTTCGCCTTCGGCCGGCTGGTGCATGGCGAGCCGTGGCAGGACATGGTTCTGGCGGCGGTCGGGCTGGCGGTGGCGGCGATCCCCGAAGGGCTGCCGGCAGTGATGACCATCACGCTGGCGGTGGGCGTGACCCGCATGGCCAAGCGCAACGCCATCATCCGCCATCTCCCGGCGGTGGAGACGCTGGGCTCCGTCGGCACCATCTGTACCGACAAGACCGGCACCCTGACCCGCAACGAGTTGCTGGTGCAGTGGGTGGTGACGGCCGACGGCACCTATCGGGTCGGCGGCAGCGGCTATGCGCCGGAGGGGGAGTTCAGCCGCGACGGCAGCCTTGCCGACCCGGCCCGCGAGCCGGTGCTGCTGGATCTGGCCCGCGCCGCGCTGCTGTGCAACGATGCCGACCTGCATCGCAATGCCGGCGGCGACTGGCTGCTGGCCGGCGACCCCACCGACGGCGCGCTGCTGGCGCTGGCGATGAAGACGGGACTGGAGCCGGCCGACGAGCTGGGCCGATGCCCGCGCCGCGACGCCATTCCCTTCGAATCCGAACGCCAGTTCATGGCGACCCTGCACCACGACCATGCCGGCCACGGCATCCTGGTGGTGAAGGGCGCGCCGGAACGCGTGCTGGCGCTGTGCGAACGCGAGCGGCGGGCCGGCGGCAGCGTTCCGCTGGACCGGGAGCGCTGGTCCGCCCTGACCGCCGATCTGGCCGGCCAGGGGCAGCGGGTTCTGGCGCTGGCGATGCGCCGCACCTCCATCGACCTGTCGGAACTGATCGTCGACGACCTGGGGGACGAGGGGCTGGAGCTTCTGGGCCTGTGCGGCCTGATCGACCCCCCGCGGGAGGAGGCGCTGCGCGCCGTCGCCGCCTGCCGCCAGGCCGGAATTACGGTGAAGATGATCACCGGCGACCATGCCGCCACCGCCGCCGCCATCGGCCGGACCTTCGGCCTGCCGGACGGCGTCACCAGCGGGCCGGAGCTGGACCGCATGGACGAGCCCGGCTTCGCCGCCGCCGCCCGCGCCAACAGCGTCTTCGCCCGCACCACGCCGGAGCACAAGCTGCGCCTGATCGCCGCCCTCCAGGCGGATGGCGGCACCGTCGCCATGACCGGCGACGGCGTCAACGACGCCCCGGCGCTGAAGCGCGCCGACGTCGGCGTCGCCATGGGCCGCAACGGCACCGAGGCGGCGAAGGAGGCGGCGGCGATGGTGCTGGCGGACGACAATTTCGCCTCCATCGTCCACGCGGTGGAGGAAGGGCGCACCGTCTACGACAATCTGCGCAAGACCATCCTGTTCATGCTGCCGACCAACGGCGCCCAGGCGGCGGTGATCCTGGCGGCGGTTCTGTCCGGCACCATTTTGCCGATCACGCCGGTGCAGATCCTGTGGGTCAACATGGTGACGGCGGTGACGCTGGGTCTGGCGCTCGCCTTCGAAGCGCCGGAACCCGGCGTGATGGCCCGCCCGCCCCGCCCGCGCGACGAGCCGATCCTGTCCCGCCTGCTGATCCGTCGGATGCTGGTGGCGCTGGTCCTGCTGGTGGCCGCCAGCTTCGGCTTCTTCTATTACCAGCGGATGCAGGGCGGCGGGATCGAGGTGGCGCGCACCATGGCCGTCAACGCCCTGGTGGTGGGAGAGATCTTCTTCCTGCTGAACGCCCGCGGCCTGCACAGTCACGCCGGCCTGCTGGCCGGCATCGCCGGCAGCCGCCCCGTCTGGCTGTCCATCGCGCTGATGACCGTCCTGCAGCTGGCCTTCACCTACGCTCCGCCGCTGCAGTCCCTGTTCGGCACCGCCCCCATCGGCGCCGCCGCCTGGGCAGCCATGATCGCCGCCGGAGCCCTGCTGTTCCTGCTGGTGGAACTGGAGAAGCGGCTTTCGAGGGGGTAAGCCGCTCCCGGCACCCATACCTCTGCGCATACCATCCCCCCTGCCCGCCGAGGCCCGGCAAGGTTGCAGCTTAGGCAATATACTAGTATCCCGAGGTGACAGCCGCCGTCAGTGCCGGCACTCCCCTTCCGGAACCCTCCCGTTCGATCATGACCCTGGCCTTCCACATGATGCCGCTCGTCGGCACGATCCTGCTCCTTGCCTCCCGCCGCGTCAGCCTGCTGACGGCCGGGCTGGCCGGCATGACGCTGGCATTCGTGACGATGATCGCCGCACAGGCTCCGTCGGATCTGATGCCGGGTATGAACGTGCCCGACATGGCGGCGCTGACCATGGCGGCGGTCAAGGCGGGCGAAGGGGCATGGCTGGCGTGGCATGCGATGTCGATCATCGCCGCCGGCCTGCTGTTCCACCGCGCTTACGAGGCCCGCGGAATCCCCGCCGCCGCAATCGCGCAGGAGAATCGCCGGCGCGCCGTCTTCGTCGCCTGCTTCCTGGTCGGCCCCTTCGCGGAGTCGGTGACGGGATTCGGCGTCGGTCTGGTCGTGGCTCTCGCCATGCTGCGCCACATGGGGCTGCCGCCGGTCCAGGCCGCCGCCCTCGGCCTGTTCAGCCAGGTGTTGGCGGCCTGGGGCGCCATGGGTGTCGGCACGCGGGTCGGGGCCGAGTTGATCGGCGTGTCCTTCACCGAGCTCGGGACGGCCAGCGCCCTGCTGATGGCGGTCGTGCTGCCCTGCCTGCTGCCGGTGTTCTGGGGACTGATACACAGCTGCGGCCTGCGCTCCGGCCTGCGCGACCGGGCGGCCGACGTCGCCCTCCTGCTCTGCCTGTCCGGGCTGATCTGGCTGACCAACCGCTTCGTCGCGCCGGAGCTCGGCGGCGGGCTGGCGACGGGCGTCCTGCTGGTGCTGGTGGAGGGGCCGCGCCTGCTGCGCAGCGACGCCGGGCCGCGAATGGCGATGGGGGGGCTGATGGGACGGCTTTGGCCCTATGTGCTGCTGATCGCCGCGCTGATGGCGACGCGGCTGCTGCCGCCGCTGTCGGACTGGACCGGGATCTATCTGGTGCTCGACCCGTTCGGCGGGCTCGCCCCGCTGGCCCTGCTGCGCCATCCCGCGACATGGCTGGTGGTGATCGCCGCCATCCTGCTGGCCGGACTGCCGGCCGCCAAAGCTGGGGAGGTGGTCCGCGGCGCCCTTCGCGCGGCGCTGGTGCCGATGGCGGCGACGCTGGTCTTCGTCGAATTCGCCGCCTTCATGGCCGCGTCCGGCGGCGCGGCGATGTTCGGCCAAGCCTGGCGCGAGGTAGCCGGGCGCTTCGCCGTGCTGGCGACCCCGGTGTTCGGTGGGGCCGCCGGCATGCTGACCGGCTCCAACACCGCGTCCAACGCCCTGATGATGCACATCCAGTTGAGCCTCGCCGCCGAAAGCGGCCTGCCGCCGATGCTGACTGCGGCGATCCAGACCGTTTCGGGAAGCATCTGCACCATGCTGACCCCCGGCCGGATCGTACTCGCCGCCGGCCTCGTCGGGCTGCAGCAGGCGGAAGGCGCCATCTACCGCCGCGCCCTGCCGATCGGGCTGGCGACGATCCTGTCGCTGCTCGCCGTCGTGTTCCTGATGGCCGGGGCCAAGGCCTGGGGTCTGGTGTAGGTCCCGGCTTACCGCCGGATCATGTGGCGGATCCGTGGGATCCGGCCCAGCCGGTTTCCGGTGGCTGCGGGGGCCATGCCGGTTACCGAGCAGGCATGCCGGTAAGCCACGGCGAGAACCCCCATTGCAAAAGCGGGATCCATGGGTCGGGACAGCATCTCGTCGCAGGAGTATCCAGATCCGAACACCTTCGTCCAGAATGTGTCGTCGTCCAGGAACATCACATTCATCGCCCAAACCCCGAACCGCCGCCGTGGCACGTCCTGCTCGGAATAGACGATCTCGATATGGTCGTGGCGCGAGTCCCGGTAGATGCGGTCAAGTGTTTCAGTGACGTCACGGACCTGTCCTTCAAGCGACTGAAGGAACACGCCGCCGCATTCCACCATGAAGCCGGAGACGCCCGACTTCCTATTATTCCGCGCCGCTGCAAGACATAGCCGCTGGATGTCGAGATAGGAGAGCAGAGTCGTCAACTGGCTTCGGAAGACAACCTGCAGCATGCTCGCATCTCCGCGGGAAAAGTCTGAACTATTCGGACACTGACGTGACTCCTTGAAACTATTCCAAACACGAACAATGTTGCCGCACAAAAAGGCAGATTAGCTTTCCGTGCGAAGCCGCCAACGAACGGCTGTGGCCGACCTGTCCAAACGGTCAGGAACGCAATGGCCGAAGGTGCCGCCCCCGGTAGATGGGAGCGCTGCTTGTATACGCTGGCCGGTGTCGGGAAGACGAGAGAGACCGCCGGCTTGAAGACCTGCTCCGGCAGGTTCATGGCAATGCTGCCGACCGCCACCGGCATCAGCCATAGCCAAAGGCTAAGAATCGCCGATTTTTTTGCACGGCCTCCCCTGCCCTCCCTTGAGGCCGCCGGACCAGTCCCCATCTGGGTGTTCGCGGCAGGCGCCACGGTAAGCGCCTGCGCCGGCCCGGCTTGCGGAATGATCGGAAAAATCGGTCCCGCACCCTTGTTTTAAGCGACCAAATCCTCATTTAGAGCAGTGTCGGCGGTGACGCCGAGCTTCCCCAAAATCCTGGCCCACAACCCTGGTCGGATACCCCGTGTCGACCCTCTCCCTGGGGCTCCACGGCAACTTTGGTGATTTCCTTGATCTAAGTTCTCCAGTTCGGCGCCCGCTGTTCGGGCATGCCGACGCCTTCCTCTCCGGCCTGATGAAGAGCAGGCTGCCAGACTCCGCTCCGGGATCTCCTCCCCCGGGATCGGGCGCCGCCGGCCGGGCCGGAGAGGGCCTTCCCTATTCGCATCCTGTGGCGATGCACGCACTCCGGCAGCGTCGAATGCCGGTTTTGAAGCCTGCCCGCGCATCCGGCGCCGGGCCGACAAAGGAACCCTATGGGTACGAATCCGCACACCGATACGAATACCACCGAAACCCTGCGGTCCAGCCTGGGCCGCGCCCTTGTCCTCCACCCGGTCCTTCGCGGGACCGAAACCGACCGCAGCCCCGAGGCCTCGCTCGAAGAGGCGGCGGGACTGGCGGCGGCCATCGAGCTTGAAGTGGCGCAGGCCGCCGTCGTGAAGGTCAACCAGCCGCGCCCGGCCACCCTGCTGGGCGGCGGCGCGATCGAGCAGTACGCCAAGCTGCTGGACGGCGCGCGGGAGGCGGGCGAGTCCATCGACCTCGTCATCGTCGACCATGCCCTGAGCCCGGTGCAGCAGCGCAATCTGGAAAAGGCGTTCGGGACCAAGGTCATCGACCGCACCGGACTGATCCTGGAGATCTTCGGCGCCCGCGCCCGCACCCACGAAGGCCAGCTTCAGGTCGAACTGGCGTCGCTGAGCTACCAGAAATCCCGGCTGGTGCGGTCCTGGACCCACCTTGAGCGCCAGCGCGGTGGTTTCGGTTTCCTCGGCGGTCCCGGTGAGTCCCAGCTCGAACTTGACCGCCGCCTGATCGGCACCCGCATCGTCAAGATCAAGCGGGAACTGGACGACGTCCGCCGCACCCGCGGCCTGCACCGCAAGGCGCGCGCCAAGGTGCCGTACCCGGTGGTGGCGCTGGTCGGCTACACCAACGCCGGCAAGTCCACCCTGTTCAACCGGATGGCCGGTGCCGACGTTTTCGCGAAGAACCTGCTGTTCGCGACGCTCGACCCGACCATGCGTCAGGTGGTTCTGCCGTCGGGCCGCAAGGTGATCCTGTCCGACACGGTCGGTTTCATCTCCGACCTGCCGACCCATCTGGTCGCGGCCTTCCGCGCCACGCTGGAGGAGGTGCAGTCGGCCGACATCATCCTGCATGTCCGCGACATCGCCCATCCCGACACCGAGGCCCAGAAGGCCGATGTGCAGGCGATCCTGACCGACCTCGGCATCGATCCGGAGCGCGATCCCCGCGTGGTCGAGGTTTCCAACAAGATCGACCTGCTGGATGGGGCGGAACTCGACGCCGTGCTCGCCCGCGCCGGACGATCCGGCAACGCCTGCGCCGTTTCGGCGGCGACGGGGGACCGGCTGGACACGCTGTTCCGCATCCTCGACGACCGGATGACCGCCGGCCGCGAGCTGGTGGAACTGGATGTGGAGCATGGCGACGGGGCGACCCTCGCCTGGCTCTACGCCCATGGCGAGGTGGTCGGCCGCCGCGACGACGACAGCCACGCCCATCTGCAGGTGGCGATCGAGCCGGCGGTTCTGGCCCGCATCGCTCCCCTCGCCCAGGCGCGCGCCGCCGCCTGATCGGGTATCCGTCATGATGTGGGACGTCTCACATCATGACGGATGACGGCAAACGAAACGGGCCATGTGAGACGTCTCACATGGCCCGTTTCGTTTGTCAGGTTCCGGTCCGGACGGACCTTCGTCAGGGAAGGTTCCTCATTCGGCCGGGGTGGCGACCATCGGGACCTCCAGAGCGCGGGCCTGGAACAGCTCCCGCCACTTCTTGAGGGCGGCGATCAGGATCACGAAGCCCAGCGTCAGCATGATGATGGAGATGCCGGCGTTGAAGGGGTTGTAGCCCTTGGCCGCCTTGTTCAGATAGACGTTGGCGATCATCCAGTATCCGGCGACGTTCACCGTGACGAACAGGTAGGCCAGCGGGACCAGGCAGGTCAGCATGTAGACCCGCTTCTGCGCCAGCCGCAGGATGATGGTGGCGCCGATGATCAGACCGACCGAGGCCATCAGCTGGTTCGACACGCCGAACAGGACCCAGACCGAGTTGATGTCGCCCGAGGTCAGCAGATACCCCCAGGCCACGCAGGCGATGACGCTGGCGATGATCGAACCGGGGACCCAGTCCAGCCGCTTCATCGGGGCATAGACGTCGCCCAGCAGATCCTGGATCAGGTAACGGGCGACGCGGGTGCCGCTGTCCACGGCGGTCAGGATGAACACCGCCTCGAACATCACGACGAACTGGAAGAAGTAGGAGGCGAGGCTGTTGAACCACGGAACGCGGGTGAAGATCTCGGTCATGCCGACCGCCAGCGTCACCGCGCCGCCGGTGCGGCCGTAGAGGTCGAGACCGATTTCCTGGCTCAGCCGCGGCAGGTCGACGACGGTCATGCCCAGGGCCTTGAAGGCGGCCGGCGAGGAGTTGATGGCGAAGTAATCGGCCGGATGCAGCGAGGTGGCGGCGATCAGCGCCATGACGCCGACCAGGCATTCCGCCAGCATGCCGCCGAAGGCCACCGGACGGATGTCGCTCCACTTGTCGATCAGCTTGGGCGTGGTGCCCGACCCGATGAAGGCATGGAAGCCGGAGATGGCGCCGCAGGCGATGGTGATGGAGATGAAGGGCCAGACCGGGCCGTTCAGCACCGGGCCGCCGCCATGGATGAAGTCGGTCAGGGCGGGGAAGCGGATTTCCGGGTTGATGAAGACGACGCCGACGACCAGCGCGCCGAACACGCCGACCTTCATGAAGCTGGACAGATAGCCACGCGGTGTCAGCAGCAGCCACACGGGCAGGGCGGTGGCGAAGAAGGCGTAGATGGGCAGGATGATGGCGACGGTCTCGGCATGCAGGGTCAGCCACTGGCCCAGCAGCGTGCCCTGGATGTAGGGGCCGGCAAAGACCGAGGCGGCGATGGCGGCGATGCCGACCTGGGTCGCGCCCTTGGACGAACCGGTGACCTTCTCATACAGGCCCAGTGCGATGGCGATCGGGATCGTCATGAACACCGCGAAAGCGCCCCAGGCGTTGCGCTCCAGCGCATGGACGACGACCATCGACAGGCCGGCCATGGTGATGGTGATGATGAACAGCATCGCCAGACCGGTGCACCAGCCGGCCACCGGGCCGAGTTCGGCCTTGGCGACTTCGGACAGCGACTGGCCCTTGTGCTTCATCGAGGCGAACAGCACGACCGTGTCGTGCACGGCGCCGCCGATGACGCAGCCGATCAGCAGCCACAGGAAGCTCGGCAGATAGCCGAACTGCGCGGCCAGGACCGGGCCGACCAGCGGGCCGGCGGCGGCGATGGCGGCGAAATGCTGGCCGGCATTCACCCACTTCTTGGTGGGCACATAGTTCTTGCCGTCGGCCAGGATATGGGACGGGGTGACTTCAGAATCGTCGGCACGAAGAACCTTGCGCACGAAGAACACGCCGTAGAAGCGGTAGCAGAGCGTAAGGATGCAGAGTGTCGCGATCACAAAGGTTAGAGCGTGATCCATGACGGCTCTCCTGAAAAGGACGTGCCATCGGTCTACGCCGCCACCTCGAGCCCGTGGGGTGGAATGCCGCGAGCGGCGCTCAGGACGTGCCGAGCGGCAGCCGACAGGGGGCGAGCGGCGCCGCTCAAGTCGCCATAGCACCGCTCGGCGCCGTGATGCCGCCGTTCGCCGGGAATCGGCCCATCGCGCAACGGCACGGCGCTAGTGTGGGACGTCCCACAGTGCCTGACGCATCCCGGAGGCCCACACATGTCTACCCCATCCGCCCCCTGCCCCCGCACCCCCCTGCGCAAGGCGTTGGCCAACCTGCGCCGGCTGTTCAACGACGATTCCTACGAGCGCTACCGCGAGGCGCAGGCCCGCTTCGCCCCGGACGAGCCGCCGCTCGATCGCCAGACCTTCAAGGCGCGGCAGATCCTGATGACGCTGGGGCGGGGCTGCTGCGGCCGATAGGGGGATGGCTGATAGGAGGCCGGTCGGCAGGAGGATGATGCGACCGGCTGCCCTTGCGCTCCGAATAGGCGCGGGTCAGTTCCGCCCCGAACAGGAAGATGACGGCCGAATAATAAACCCACAGCAGGATCAGAACGAAGGATCCGGCTGCGCCATAGACCGTCACCACCCCGCTCGTGGCGATGTAGAGGCCGATCAGGAACTTGCCCACCGCGAACAGGAAGGCGTTGACCGCGGCCCCCAGCCATACGTCGGTCCAGCGAATGCGCGCGTCCGGCAGGATCCGGTAGATCATCGCGAACAGCCCGGTCAGCACCGTCCAGGAGACCACCACGTCGAACAGCCACAACAGCGACGGAATGGCCGGCAGATAGCCGGCGGCCCAGGTGCCGACCGCCGCCAGGGCGGCGCTGACCACCAGCGAGACGATCAGCAGGAACCCGATCGCCCCGATCAGCGCCAGCGCCTTCAGCCTCACCCGCACCAGCCATGTGATGGTCGATTCCTGAGGTGCCGCCACCTTCCAGATGCGGTTCAGCGCGGTCTGCAGCTCGACGAAGACGGTGGTGGCTCCGACGATGATGGTACCGATGCCGATGATGCTCGCAACGACGCCGGTCTCCCGCGCACCGGCCCGTGCGATCAGGTCCTGCAGGGTCTCGCCGGCCTCCCGCCCGACCAGCGCCGACAGCTGGTCGACCAGCGCGCCCCGTGCCGCCTCGTCGCCGAAGACCAGCCCGGTCAGCGCAATCACCAGGATCGCCAGCGGCGCCAGCGAGAAGATGGTGTAGAAGGCGATGGACGCGGCCATGCTCATCGCATCGTCGTTGATCCAGCCATAGGCCGCGTCGACGACAATCGCCCACCACCGCCGCAAATGCTCCATCACCGCCCCCAAATCCCGCGTCACCGGTCAGGTAACACCGGCGGTGGCATTTCGGTTACGGCGGCGGGCGTGGATAGTCGCCACGAACGGGAACGGGCCGCCCGTCGCCGGGCGGCCCGCTTTCCAAGTCATGTGGTCTGAACGGACGGGCCGATCAGCCCAGCAGTCCGATGTCGTCGTAGGCGATGTGGTCGAAGCCCTGCCCATAAACGGGCGAGCTCGACGACAGGCTGAAGTCGTCCGCACCCGGATTGACGAAACCCGGGTTCAGCGTGACCGAGCCCTTGTCGTAGCCGGCGGCCTGCCACTCCGCCAGATGGCCCTTGCCGCCGCCGGCCATCACCTGCGGCCAGACGTCGAAGAGGTCCTTGGACGCGTCGAGGTTGCTGTAGAAGTTGTTGTGGATGTTGCCGACGCCGGCCGGGCCGTAGATGTGGACGGCCATGCCCTCGCTGACATCGACGACGTTGCCGGAGATGTCGTTGCCGCTCATCTCCTTGCCCTTCCAGCCGCCCCAGGCGACAGGCTGCTGCAAGCCGATCTGGGCACCGCTGTTGCCTGCGATCACGTTTTCGGTGACCGTGTTTTCCCAGCCGCCATGCAGGAACACGCCGCCGATGTTGTCATGGACGACGTTGCCCTTCACCGTGGCGCCGCTGGTCCAGTCGTCCAGATAGATGCCCCAGCTCGCCACGTCGCCCGACGGGTTGGTCGCGGTGGTGCCGGACACGTCGTTGTTGACGACGGTGTGATCGGTCAGGTCCTGCTGGCGGTTGATCAGATAGATGCCGCCGCCGTCGTTCGATTCCAGATTGGCGTTGACCACTTTGTTGAAGGCGATGGTCGCCCGGTAGGTCGCGTCGCTGCCGTCCGTCTGGACCGAGCCGACGGCGATGGCCTTCTCCGGCGAGTCTTCGATCTGGTTGTGGGTGATCTTGACGTCGGAGCTGCCGTTGACCCAGATCCCGGCGTCGCCGCGGTCGGCGGCGTTCGGATGCTTGATCAGGTTGTCGGACACCACCGTGGCGTCGGAACCGGCCTTGACGAAGATGGCCTCGGCGCCGGTGCGTTCGAACTGGTTGCCGACGACCTGGCTGTTGGCGCTGTTCTGCACCGTGATGCCATAGCCGCCGCCCGACACGACATTGTTGGCGAAGGTCAGGCCGGCCGCATTGTCGGCGAAGACATAGTGGCCGTTCGCGACGCCGCCGGTGAAGGTCAGGCCTTCGATGGTCACGTCCTTGGCGCCGCCGATGCCGAACGACACGGACGCCTGCGCGCTGCCGTGGATCACCGCCTTCTCGTTGCCGTAGCCGGTGAAGGTGACTCCCGAATCCTGGCCGTCCAGCCAGATCGGGTTGTTCGGGTGATAGTCGCCGCCGCGCACATAGGTCGTGTCGATATCGCTCGACCGCATGGCCGACTGTGCCTTCTGCAGCGAGGCGAAGGGACCGTCGGTGCCGTCGGCATTGGGAGCCGCCAGCTTGCCCGACCAGCTGTCGTTGCCGTTCTTGGCGACGTAGAAGCCGGGGCCGCTCGGCTTCGGCACGCTGGGGGTGGGCTCGGTCGGCGTGGGCTCATTCGGCGCAGGCTGGGCGGGCGCGGGCTGAACGGGCGCCGGCTCCACCGGCGTGGGTTCGGCGGGCGCGGCCACCTCGTCCCCGGCGAAATAGCTCTTGCCGGCATTCACGACCAGCGCGCCGTTCCACCACAGGCCGTCCTGTCCGTCGACCACGTCGCGGCCGTCCAGCGCCCCCTTGTCGTAGGTGACGATGTCGTCGGTCGGCAGGACCGATTTGCCGTTGATCGTGATCTCGTTGACGATCAGGTTGCGGTCCGTGCCGTTCACATATCCGTCGTTGTCGTACTGGACCTGCACCTTGTGGGCTTGGTCCTCTGCGAGATCCGTCTTGAAGACGAAGTCCTTGGCCGTGGCACCCGTGGTGCCATCACCGATCTTCTTGCCGTCGACCAGCAGGGTGAAGTGCGCGTTGGCGGTGCCTTCGGCGGTCACGATGATGGTCGAGTTCCCGGAGGTCGTGGCCATTGATCCGTATCCTTAGCGGTTGCGATGCGGCGCCACGATGGTCGGACGGCTGGGGCATTGGTGAGGCATTTTTCCTGGAATCATCGAATAGGTGGTAAATTCTGTTACATTCCTGAGATCAATGGCAAATACATACGAAAGTTTATTAAACAGAATAGACAGTCGTTTTCGCAACAGTCTTAGATTTACCCCTTACGATGCTTGCAGATATTCGCCGATGATCTTCTACATAGCTTCCAGCAGGCTGTTTTCGCGCTCCGGATCAATAGGGCAGCAAACAGAAAAAAGGCCCCTCCCGGTCGGGGAGGGGCCTTTTCTGTCTGCAGCACAGCGGACCGACGGCGCGTCAGGTCATGCTGCGCAGCTCCTCCGAACGGGTGGAGCGCGAGGCGGCATAGTGGTCCTTGGCCAGCAGGGTGTAGACCGCCGGCAGGACGAACAGCGTGAACAGCGTGCCGATCAGCATGCCGGCCACGATGACGAGGCCGATGGAGAAGCGGCTGGCGGCACCGGCACCCGCCGCGGTCAGCAGCGGAAGCAGGCCGACCACCATCGCCGCGGTGGTCATCAGGATCGGGCGCAGGCGGACGCGGGCCGCGTGCTCGATCGCGGTGCGGCGGTCCACGCCTTCGTTCAGCTGCATCTCGCGGGCGAATTCCACCAGCAGGATGCCGTGCTTGGAGATCAGGCCGATCAGCGTCACCAAACCCACCTGGGTGTAGATGTTCATGGTGGCGAGGCCGAAGAACAGCGGCAGCAGCGCGCCGCAGATCGACATCGGCACCGACACCAGGATCACCAGCGGGTCGCGCAGCGATTCGAACTGCGCCGCCAGCACCAGATAGATGACGACCAGCGCAAAGGCGAAGGTGACCATCAGCTGGCTGCCCTCGGTCACGAACTGCCGCGATTCCGACAAATAGGCGTGGTTGAAGCCGGCCGGCAGGTTGATGCGCGCCTGCTCCTCCAGGAAGTCGACGACCTGGCCCATGGAGACGCCCGGCATCGGCACGGCGGAGAAGGTGGCCGACGGCAGCTGGTTGTACTTGTTCAGCGCGTTAGGCTCCACCGCCGTTTCCACCGACACCACGGTGGACAGCGGGATCTGGGCGCCGGAACCTGAGGTGACGTAATAGCCGGTCAGCGATTCCGGCGTCAGGCGGTCGGCCCGCGGCACCTGCGGAATGACCTCGTAGGAGCGGCCGTTCAGGTTGAAGCGGTTGACGTAGTTGCCGCCGACCAGCACCGACAGCGTGCTCGACACCGACTGCATGGTCAGGCCGAGGTCGGCCGCCTTGGCGCGGTCGATCTTCAGCCGGACGACCGGGCTGTCATATTGCAGGTCGCTGTCGGTGATGATGAACATGCCGCTCTTGGTGGCGGCGTCCTTGATCCGCTCGATGGCGTCGTAGATCGTCCGGTAATCGCCGGGGCTGGAGATCACCATCTGCACCGGGAGGCCGCCGGTGGAACCGGGCAGGGCAGGGGGCGAGACCAGGAACACGTTGATGCCCGTCACCTTGCTCAGCTCCGCCTGGGCCAGCGGCTGCAACTCCTTGGCCGACCGCTCGCGCTCGTCCCACGGCTTCAGGATCATGCCGGCGAAGCCCTGGTTCAGGGTGGGCATGCCGGTCAGGACGAAGCGGGTGTCGGTTTCGGGGAAGCTGGCGAAGGTCTCGTCGATCTGCTTCCCGAAGCTGTCGATATAGTCGAGGTTGGCGTATTGCGGCGCCTTGGAGATGCCGAACAGGATGCCCTGGTCCTCTTCCGGCGCCAGTTCCGACATGGTGTTGGCGAACAGGTAGCCGACGCTGGCCAGGATGCCGACCGCGAACAGCAGCGTGGCCGCCCTATAATCCAGCGTGCCGTGCAGCCGCCGCTCGTACCAGTCCGCCAGCTTCTCGAACTGGCGGTCGAGGAAGGCGGCGAAACGGCCCTGGGACCCACCCTCCTTGAGGATGACGGAGCACATCATCGGCGACAGCGTCAGTGCCACGATGCCCGACACGATCACCGACGCGGCGAGCGTGAAGGCGAACTCGCGGAACAGCGCGCCGGTCAGGCCGCCCAGCAGGCCGATGGGCGCATAGACCGCCGCCAGGGTGATGGTCATGGAGACGACCGGCCCGACGATCTCCCGCGCACCGATCAGCGATGCGGCGACCGCCGATTTTCCGTGCTCGATATGCCGGTGGATGTTCTCCACCACCACGATGGCGTCGTCCACCACGAGGCCGATGGCGAGCACCATCGCCAGCAGCGTCAGCAGGTTCAGCGAGAATCCCATCGCCAGCATGAAGCTGGCGGCGCCGATGATGGACAGCGGGATGGTGACGATCGGGATCAGCACCGACCGGAAGGACCCCAGGAACAGGAAGATGACGACGATGACGATGGCGACCGCCTCGAGCAGCGTCTTCACCACCTCGTCGATGGAGGCCTGGATGAAGCGCGTGCTGTCATAGACGATCTCCATCTTCATGTCCGGCGGCAGGTTGCGCCGCAGGTCCGGCTCCATCTTGCGGATGTCGGCGACGATGTTCAGCGGGTTGCCGGTGGGGGTGGCGTCGACGCCGATGAAGATCGCCTGCTGCCCGTTCATTGCCACGCTGGCGTCGAAGCTGCGGGAACTGAGCTCGACCGTGGCGATGTCGCGCATGCGCACCAGCGCCCCGTCCTTGGCCTTCACCACCATGTCGCGGAACTGCTCGACGTCGGTCAGGCCGGTGTTGGCGGTGACGTTGGAGATGACGAAGACGCCCTTGGTCTGGCCGGGCGCCGACTGGTAGTTGTTGGCGGTGACTGCGGCCGACACGTCGGCGGGCGAGATGCCGCGCGCCGCCATCTTGACCGGGTCCAGCCACAGGCGCATGGCGAAGGTCTGCCCGCCCAGGATCTGGGCGCGCGCCACGCCGTCCACCGTGGACAGCACCGGCTGCACCACGCGGGTCAGATAGTCGGAGATCGCCGCCCCCGACAGGTCGGGGCTGGAGAAGCCCATATAGAGGATCGAGGTCGTCTCGCCGGTCGATTTCAGGATGACCGGGTCGTTGGCCTCGCGCGGGAGCTGGTACTTGACCTGGTTGACCTTCGCCATCACGTCGGTCATCGCGACGTTGGGATCGAAGTTCAGCCGGACATAGGCGGTGACGACGCTCTGCCCCTGGGTGGAGGAGGAGGTCAGGTAGTCCAGCCCCTCGGCCGAGGACACCGCCTGTTCGATCGGCGTGGCGATGAAGCCCTGCATCAGTTCGGGCGAGGCGCCGGGATAGCTGGTGGTGACGGTGATGACCGTGTTCTGCAACTGCGGATACTGCCGGATCGGCAGCTCCAGCATCGCGCGGGCCCCGACCAGCAGGATCAGCAGGCTGACCACGACGGACAGGATGGGCCGGCGGATGAAGATGTCGGTGAAATTGCCCATGGCGTCGGCCTCAGTTCTGCGGCAGGGACTGCGGCGGGGTCAGCGGGTTGTTTTCGGCCGGGACGACGGCGGCGCCGTTGGCGAGCTTCAGCTGGCCCGACACCACGACGCGGTCGCCGGGGTTGATGCCGCTGCGGATCTCCACCCGGTTGGCCAGACGGTCGCCGGTCTTCACCGCCTTGCGCTCCACCACCAGCTGCTCCTTGCCGTCCGGGGTCTTCTGCGACGACGCCACGAACACGGAATCGCCGTAGACGGTGTAGTCCACCGCGGTTTCCGGAACGGTCAGGGTGTTGGGCTGCGGCGGCAGGACGACGCGGACATTGGCGAACATGCCGGGCCGCAGCAGGCGCTCGCGGTTGTCCATGGTCGCCTGCACCTTGACCGCGCGGGTGTCGGCGCTGACCTGCGGCTCGATGGTGGTGATCTTCGCCCCGAAATCGCGGCCCGGCAGGGCATCGACGTTGATCAGCACGTCCTGGCCGACCGACAGCTTGGGGAAGGCCTGCTCCGGCAGGGTGAAGTTGATGTAGAGCTGCGACAGGTCGGTCAGCGTGACGATGGTGGCGCCGGGATTGACGTAATCGCCGACATTCACCTGCCGGATGCCCAGATCGCCGTCGAACGGCGCCTTGATCAGCTTCTGGCCGATCAGGGCGCTCGTGCGCTTCATGTTGGCGTTGATCTCGTCGAGCTGCGCCTGATACTGGTCGACGTTGCTCTGGGGCGTGGCCTGGCTGCGGCGCAGGTCGCGGTAGCGTTCCAGGTTCAGCTCCGCCAGCCGCGCCTGGGCGCGCTGGGCCAGCAGGTCGGCCTGCTCCGTGGCGTCGTTCAGCTGCACCAGCGGATCTCCAGCCTTGACGCGGGCACCCGATTCGAAGGGGATGCGGTCCACACGGCCCGCGACCTCGGGCGCCACCGTCACCTGACGCGCCGCCTGCAGCGTGCCGATGGCGGACATGTATTTCGGCACCGTCTGCACCGTCGCCTCCGCCAGCGCCACCGGGGTGGGCGGCGGCTTGTTGTTGGCGAAGAAGTCGGCGATGGCCTTGGCGCGGAAGGTGTTGAAGCCGTACAGCGCCGCCCCCAGCAGCCCCAGCACCACCAGCATGATGATGATGCGCACGGTCAGCCGCCCGCGGGTGACGGGCTTGCGCGGGGGGCGCGGCGGGGACGGCGGCGTGCCGTGGCCCGGCTCCGACGCCGGATGCCCGAACGACGTCTCGGTCTTTGGCGAATGATCCAGGGTCACGATCGGCTACTCCGCTCTCTCGGGTGTGGATTCGTCATTTCTTGGTCCGCCTTCCGGCGGCGGTGGGGGAGGCACGAAGACCAGATGTCCGCAGCGCTCCTGCTCGGCAATGGCCTCGTCGCGCAAGCCTAGTCCACGCAGGATGAACCATGCGGTCCGCCGTGCAAGCTCTGGACGGCCGCAGCTGTAGGGAACCACCGTGCCGCCGGACAGGCAGACGGTCGCCATCATCTCGCAGAGATGTTCGGCAAGCCAGAGCCCGCTCTCCGCATCGATCGGGCCGGGCACCAGATCGCCGTCGGCGATGGCGGCCTCGATGGAGGCGGTGAAGCAGGGCAGGAACCGGCTGCGGATTCCCTCATAGACCTGCCGCATGAACTCGCCGTCTTCCAGCAGGCTGATGATCGAAAGGCGCTGGCGGGCCCGTTCGTTGGCGTTGGCCGGGACCTCCATCACGAAATAGCCGACCAGCCCCTGGATCATCTGCACCAGCGTCGCGGTGCCCGGCGGCAGGGCGATCAGCCGCTCATATTCCGGGTCGCCGTCGACGCAGCTGAGGAAGATCGCCTCGTAGAGCGAGGCCTTGGACGGGAAATGCTTGAAGATCAGGCCTTCGGACACACCGGCGGCCTGCGCGATCTCCTTCGTGGTGGTCGCGGCGAAGCCCTTGCGCGCGAAAAGCGGCAAGGCGGCATCGACGATGGCCCGCCGCCGGGCGCGGCTGTCCAGGCGTGGAGCCATGGGCTGCGGTCTTTCAAAAACTGGATATATTAGGGAAGTGAGCGCACACTCACCTCAGTCGGGCGGTTTGTACACCGGCCCGATGCGCTTGTCCATCGGGTGCGCGTTGTCCGCTTTCCCTGTCCGTCACATCGGATCGTGGCGTGAACGCCTGTCAGCCGTCATTCCCGCGAAGGCGGAAATCCAAGCTTCGCAAGCCCTGCACTGGAAAGTCTGGATCCCCGCCTTCGCGGGGATGACGGCCGAGAGACGTTGTCCGTAAGCGTCCGGCCTCACCCCATCCCCAGCCGTTCCTTCAGCGGCCCCAGGAAGCGGCGGCTGACCGGCACGGTGTGGCCGCCGGTGGTCAGGATCTCCGCCAAGCCGCCATCGACGAAATGGATTTCGCGAATGCGTTCCGGGTTGACCAGGAACTGGCGGTGGCAGCGGAACAGCTGGCTCTTTTCCTGGATGGTGTGGAGCGTCAGTTCGGTGAAGCGCTCCTGCCCGTCCTCTCCCACTACATAGACGCCGGCCGGGCGGGAGACGACATACTCGACGTCCGCCAGCTTCATCAGGGTGATGCGGTTGACCCCGGTGCAGGGGATGTGGCGCAACTCGGCCGCCCCCGGCAGCACGCCGACCTCCTGCGGGGCATGCTGCCGGCGCAGGCGCTGCAGGGTCTTCGCCAGCCGCGCCGGGTCGGCCGGCTTCAGCAGGTAGTCGAAGGCATGCTCCTCGAAGGCCTTGACGGCATACTCGTCATGGGCGGTCAGGAAAACGATCCGCGGCATGCGGTCGGGGTCGAGCATGCTCAGCATCTCCAGCCCGCTGACCCGCGGCATCTGGATGTCGAGGAACACCACGTCCGGGGCCTGCCGGTTGATGGCGCCGATCGCCTCGATGGCGTTGGCGCATTCGCCGACGACGCGGATGTCGGCGGCCTCCTCCAGCATCCGGCGCAGTTCCTCCCGCGCCAACGGTTCGTCGTCGACGATCAGGATGTTCATCATGGGCAGACCATCAAGGAGAAGACCATCAGGGAGAGGGCCATCACGCGGGAACCGTTTCTTCGACAGGCAGGGGCAGGCGCAGGGTGACCCGGGTGAAGACGTCGGGATCGCAGGCGATCGAGACGCCGTACGCCTCACCGTAGCGGTTGCGGATGCGGCGGTCGACGATGGTCATCCCCAACCCGTCGCCGCCCGGCTTGGCCTCGTAAAGCCCGGCATTGTCCTCCACCGACAGCAGCAGGTCGCCGCCCTCCCGCTTCGCGGCGATCCGGACATGGCCGTCGCCGAGAAGCTGCGCCGTGCCGTGCTTGATCGCATTCTCCACCAGCGGCTGGAGCGAGAAGGCCGGCAGCGCCGCATGGCGCAGGTCGTCCGGCACGTCGATCTCCACCGCCAGCCGGCCGGTGAAGCGCGCCAGCTCGATCTGCAGATAGGCGCTGACATGCTCGACCTCGTCGGCCAGGGTCGCCGTCTCGCTGGGGCGCTTCAGGTTCTTGCGGAAGAAGGTGGACAGGTTCTGCACCAGCTGGCGCGCCCGTTCCGGATCGTTGCGGATGACGGCGGAGATCGTGTTCAGCGCATTGAACAGGAAATGCGGGTTCACCTGCGCATGCAGCAGCTTGATCTCCGACTGGGCCAGCAGGGCCTTCTGCTGCTCGTAGCGGCCGGCCAGGATCTGGTTGGACAGCAGCCGGGCCACGCCTTCGCCGAGCGTCCGGTTGATGGTGGAGAAGATCTTCGTCTTCGGCTCGTACAGCTTGATGGTGCCGATCACCCCGCCATCCTCGCCCACCAGCGGGATCACCAGCGCCGCCCCCAGCCGGCAGGCCGGACTGATCGAGCAGCGATAGGCCACCTCGTTGCCGTCGGCATAGATCACCTGGTTGTTGGCGATGGCCTGATGAGTCTGGCGCGAGCTGATCGGCGTGCCGGGCAGATGGTGGTCGTCGCCGATGCCGATGAAGGCCAGCAGCTTTTCCCGGTCGGTGATGGCGACGGCGCCGACGCCGGTCTCCTCATAGATGATGCGGGCGACGCGGGTGCTGTTCTCGCTGTTGAAGCCGCCGCGCAGCACGCCGTCGCAGCGCGCGGCGATCTTCAGCGCCTTGGCGGAAAAGGCGCTGGACTGCTTCTCGTCCAGGACGCGCCGCTCCAGCAGGATGCGCATGAACAGCGCCGCGCCCAGCGTGTTGGCGACGATCATCGGCGCCGCCACCACCTCCACCAGATGCACAGCCGCCTCGAAGGGCCGCGCCACCGCCAGGATGATCAGCATCTGCACCAGTTCGGCGACGAAGGTGACGGCGCCGACGCGCAAGGGGTTGAACAGCGGCTCGATCCGGCCGTGGCGCACCATGTGGCGATGGACCAGCCCGCCGATCAGCCCCTCCGCCATGGTGGAGATGGCGCAGGCAACCGCCGACATGCCGCCCAGCGAATAGCGGTGCATGCCCCCGGTCAGCCCGACCGCCAGCCCCACCGACGGCCCGCCGAAGATGCCGCCCAGCACCGCGCCGATGGCGCGGGTGTTGGCGATGCTGTCGTCGATGTGCAGGCCGAAATAGGTGCCCATGATGCAGAAGATCGAGAAGATCACGTAGCAGGCCAGCTTGTGCGGCCAGCGCACCGTCACATGGGTCAGCGGCAGGAACAGCGGCGTCCGGCTCAGCAGATAGGCGATCACCAGATAGACGCACATCTGCTGAAGCAGGGAGAGGATCAGGGTGAAGGGTTCGACAGGCATGGCGGCATTCCCGGCAGCCGCCGCGGACATCGGGCGCTGCTCGGCCGCCATCCTACATCAGCATGCCATCGCCGCCGATGGGACATCCTTGCATCTCTGGCGATAGCCGGCGGCGGTTACCGCCGATGCGGAACCGGATGCAGCAGCGCCAGCGACGGGGTGGCCGCATCGCGCATCGCCGCCTCCCATTCCGTCATGGTGACGAAGCGGTATCCCCGCCGCTCCCCCTCCTCCAGGATCGCCGGCAGCGCCGCGACGGAAGCGGCCTTGGTGCTGTGCATCAGCACGACGGCGCCCGGCGCCAGCCGCTCGACAACGCGGCGGCTGATGATTTCGGGGCCGGTGTCCTTCCAATCCTGGCTGTCGGCGGTCCACAGCACCGTCGCCATGCCATGCCTGCGCGCCAGCGCCGCCAGCGCATCGTCGACATCGCCGTAGGGCGGCCGGAACCACGTCGCCTGCACGCCGACGGACGCCAGCGCCGCCTCCGCCTGCGCCAGATTCCATTCGCGCCGGGCCGGCTTCAGGTCGGTGGTCATCGGGTGGGTCTGGGTGTGGCTGCCGACCTCGTTGCCCGATGCCGCGACTAGCCGGGCGATGTCCTGGTGGGCGGGGATCTTGGCGCCGATGTAGAAGAAGGTCGCCCTCGCCCCATGGGCCCGCAGGATGTCGAGAATGCGCGGGTCGTTGGCGTCCGGCCCGTCGTCGATGGTCAGCGCCACGACATTGGTCCCCGGCAGCGTCAGATCGACCTGTTCGAGGTCGAGGTCGGACCCCGGAATCAGATGCTCCGTCTCGAAGGGAGCGGCGCCATGGGTGGCGGCATAGCTGCGCTGTCCGGCCATGGCGGAGGAGGCCAAGGTGGAGACGGGCAAGGCCACCACCAGCCCCAGCAGAAGGACGGCGCGGCGGAGAAGGGTCATCATCGCAAGGCACGCAAGGGAAGGTCGGCGCCCCTCTACACCTTATAAAGGGGTAGGGCGGGCTGGGTGCGCGAGCTTTGCTCCCGGCGGCGATGATGGACAAGCGATTTCTCGGGGGCTTCGGCCAGCCCCCCCGCGCTCAGCCGAACAGCCCCTTGCACGTCTCCCGCAGCAGGTTCTTCTGCACCTTGCCCATGGCGTTGCGCGGAAGCTCCTCCATGAAGGCCACCGCCTTCGGCACCTTGAAGTTGGCGAGCTGCTCCCGGCAGGCGCGGATCACCGCCGCCTCGTCCACCGTTCCGGCGCCCGCCCGGCGCATCACCACCGCCATCACCGCCTCGCCGAAGTCCGGGTGCGGGACGCCGATCACCGCCGACTCCACCACGCCGTCGATGGCGTCGATCACCGTCTCCACCTCCTTGGGGTAGACGTTGAAGCCGCCGGAGATCACCAGATCCTTGGCACGGCCGATGATGTGGACATAGCCGCGTTCGTCGATCCGCCCGACATCGCCGGTGATGAACCAGCCGCCGGGGCGGAACTCCTGCGCCGTCTTCTCGGGCATGCGCCAATAGCCGGAAAAGACGTTCGGCCCCTTCACCTCCAGCACGCCGATCCCGTCATCCGCGACCGGCTCCCCCGTCTTCTCGTCCACCACCCGCACCGACACCTCGGGCAGGGGGGAGCCGACGGTGCCGGGAATGCGGTCGCCGTCCAGCGGGTTGGAGGTGAGCATTCCGGTCTCGGTCATGCCATAGCGCTCCAGGATGGCGTGGCCGGTGCGCTCGCGGAACTCCCGATGGGTGTCGGCCAGCAGCGGGGCGGAGCCGCTGATGAACAGCCGCATATGGGCCGCCGCCTCCGGCGTCAGGCGCGGGTCGGCCAGCAGGCGGGTGTAGAAGGTCGGCACCCCCATCATCACGGTGGCCCGCGGCAGCAGGCGGAAAACGGCGTCGGCGTCGAACTTGGGCAGGAACAGCATGCCGGTGCCGTTCATCAGCACGCAGTTGGTGGCGACGAACAGCCCGTGGGTGTGGAAGATCGGCAGGGCGTGCAGCAGCACGTCGTCCGGCCGGAACCCCCAGATGCGGTGCAGGGTGGCGGCGTTGGAGGACAGGTTGCGGTGGCTCATCATCGCCCCCTTCGACCGCCCCGTGGTGCCGGAGGTGTAGAGGATCGCCGCCAGATCGTCCGCCGCGCAAGGCACCGTCGCGAAGTCCGCATCCAGCCCCGCCGCCCGCTCCGGAAGGCTGCCGTCACCATCGGTCCCCAGCGTCAGCAGGGTCCCCACCCCGGCGCCCTTCGCGGTGTCGGCCAGCGCCGCCGCATTGCCCGGCGTGCAGACGAAGACCCTCGGCTCCGCATCGCCCAGGAAATAGCCAAGCTCGGCCTTGGTATAGGCGGTGTTCAGCGGCAGATAGGCCGCCCCGGCGCGCAGGCAGGCGAGATAGAGGAAGACCGCCTCCGCCGACTTCTCCACCTGCACCGCCACGCGGTCGCCCTTGGCCACACCCAGCCCCACCAGCAACCGGGCATAGCGTCCGCTGATCTCCATCAGGTCGCGATAGCCGTAGCGTCGTCCGGACTCCAGCTCGATGAACGGGGCGTCGGCATCGGCGGGGAAGCGCGCGGCGGCGATGTCGAAGAAGTTGTCGGTCATTCTCGGTCGGCCCCCTGCGGAACGGATCGCCCATCATACACCGGCGCAGGGCAGGCGGAATCCCCTCTCCTCCCTGAGAGGGGGGGAGAGAGGCCACACCCACGCAACGCATGACTGTGGGACGCCCCACATCGGCGCCTCCGGACAATGAGGAGAACATCTGTTCTTTCACTCAACCGAAACGGCGCTGCTCACCGATCATTCTCCGATACAGCAAAAATGTGTGAGCAACTGATTATTTCCAGTGGAAACCCCTGGAGTGCTCGCGTAAGCACGACTTACGTTGCGGGAAAATCCATTCATCAAAACAACTTTTCCATCCGCGTATCCACCCTTCCCGGCACCCCTGCCGGACGATTCAGGAGACGGAGCGTATGACGGCCAAAGATTCCTCCCCGATTCCCCCGTGCTTCGACTGCGCGACCAACGCCACCCAGCGGCTGGACGAGATGTTCATCGCCATGGGCCAGATGAAGCGCATCGCGCTGGGCCAGACGCCGGCGGAACGCGCGGTGTTCCGCAAGCTCCACGGCGCCGCCCATGGCCGGCTGGTGATGGACCCGAACCGGCCGGAGTCCTTGCGCGTCGGCGTCTTCGCCAGGGACGAGCTGCCGGCCTGGGTGCGCTTTTCCAGCGACACCGGCCCGACCTCGCCCGATCTGGGCTCGACGCTCGGCATCGGGCTGAAGGTCTGGGGCGTCGATGGGGTCAACGCGCTGGGCGAGACGGGCGACGTCGCCGACTTCATCATGCAGAACTTTCCCGTCTTCTTCGTCGATAATGCGGAGGAGATGTGCGAGTTCACCTATGCCGGCACGGTCCTGAAGGATTATCCGGGATATCTCAAGAAGCACCCGAAGACCGACGGCATCCTCAACGCCATGTCGGCGCAGGTGGACGGCAGCGTGCTGACCACCCGGTACTGGGCGATCCTGCCCTTCGATTTCGGCCCCGACAACTACGCCAAATACTCGCTGGTGCCGGAAGCGCCGCCGCCGGGGCATCCGGCGGTCAACGTGCCGACCGACGACAAGAACTATCTCGCCACCGACCTCGCCAACCGGCTGCTGGACGCCGAATACCGCTTCACCTTCAAGGTGCAGGTGGTTCCCAAAAGCGCCGGCTATCCGCTGGACAAGGCGACGGAGGAATGGCCGACCGACCAGTACCCCTACCAGCCGGTGGCGACGCTGATCCTGCCGAAACAGGATGTCTGCGCCCGTGGCCAGGCGGAGTATGGGCAGGAGCTGGCCTTCAACATCTGGCGCACACCGGAGAAGCAGGCGCCGCAGGGCAGCATCGCCGCGGTGCGCAAGGTCGTCTACAACCACGGCGCCGATGTCCGCCATCAGGCCAACGGCCAGCCGCTGGAACAGCCGGCGCAGCCGCGCGGCGAAGCGCCACCGCTCCCCAAGGACGACTGCATCGTCAAGGCGGTGATCTACCCGCCCATCGGCATCGCCCGCATCGGCAATGCGCCGCAGGGCTATGTCGTCGGTCCCGAGGTGCCCAACCCGAAGCCGCTGATGGCCGGCGACGATCCGGCGCAGAACCCCTATCGTGACGCCGAAGGCCGGCTGCTGCCGCAGGCCGCGCGATTCCGCATCTATGGCGTCAACGCCATGGGCCGGATCGTCCGCGAGCTGACCGCAGCCGACAGCGGCGCCGACATCACCTGGAAGGTCCATCTCGCCAACAAGAAGTCGGCTTGGTACGGCTTCCAGCTGGCGCTCGACATTCCCGAAGCGGCCTCGGCCGATCCGTCGACGCTGCGCAACCCGACGGTCACCGACCGCGAGGCGCTGGTGCTGGATGCCGGCGAGCACAAGATCCACGCCGGCCACGGCAAGCAGAGCCGCAAGCTGGTCGCCGGCAAGTTCATGCACCAGGGCGAGCCGGTCCATCTCGGCCGCATGTGGTGCGAGGAGGGCGACCATCGCCTGCTGGTCACCGGCGGCCGCGGCTTCTCCTCGTCCTACAACGGCACCAAGGCGATCACCTTCGGCAACAACGAGGGCTGGCACGACGACACCTCCGACGGGCCGGTCGATGCGGTGGTCACGCTGAACGGCATGGAACTGCCGGTCACCCCCGCCTGGATCGTCGTCGCCCCGCCGAACTACGGGCCGCAGCGCAAGTCGGTGCGCACCATGTGGGACCTGATGCGCGACGTGGCGATCCAGGCCGGCACGCTGCCGAAGCCCGCCCGCCCGTCCTTCACCCACGACATCTACCCGGTGTTCGAACGGATGACCGGGCTGCAATGGGTCAATGCCGGCTTCGCCGCCGGGTTCGGCTGGAACTCCGCCAACGACTTCACCAAGCCGGAATGGATCGCGCGGCTCGGCGACCGCAGCCTCGCCAACCAGGAAACCCGGCGGGTGCTGAAGAACTCCTTCCGGCATGACGCGGTGGACAGCTGGTCGCCGATGCCCTGGCCCTGGGTCTATGGCGACGCGATGAGCATCCCGCCGGCCCAGACGCCGCGCCAATACACCTCGCTGACAAAGACCCAGTTGGAATTCCTCGACCAATGGGTCGCCGGCGACTTCGACGACGACTGGGGCAAGGTCCCGGTCTACACCGAGTTCGATCAGGTCCCGCTGGACGAGCAGGGCGAGGTGCTGACCCGCGCGGCGCTGGATTTCTGCCTGGCCGACGCCTTCCATCCCGGCTGCGAGATGACGTGGCCGGTCCGCGCCGCCACCATGTATATGGAGCCGTTCCGCTTCGCCCATGCGCCCAAGGGCTGGGTGGAGCCGGGCATGGGCGCCATACTGTCCAGCGACACCGTCACCATCCCCAACGGCCCGCTCTATGGCCAGCTTCCCGGCGGCATCACCCGCTGGATGGCGGTGCCGTGGCAGACCGACACCGGCAGCTGCCGCTCCGGCTACGACTCCGGCTACGATCCCAACGTCCCCACCTTCTGGCCGGCCCGCGTGCCCAACGAGGTGCTGACCCGCGAGAACTACCGGATCGTGATGGATGCCGAGCAGCCGGCCCAGGTGCGTCTGGCCGCCTTCGCCAACCGCGCCGCCTGGGTGGCGCCTCTGGGCAGCACCAGCTACACCGACCAGATCAACAACATGATCCATCACTTCGACCATCTCGGCGTGGTCGAGGTCAATCCCGGCCCGACCGATCCGGAAGGCGCCAAGCTGTTCCCGCCGCTGATCGAGGTGGAGGACCAGCACATCCCGATCCCCGACGTGGACGACACGGTGGACACCAAGGCGGTCCGCACCGCCCACCGCACCCTGTCCACCAAGGCGCCGGCCGCGACCGGCGGCGGGGCCGGGCTGCGGGCGACCCAGCCGGTCGATCTCAGCCGGATCGACAAGGTCCGCCGCTTCCCGCGCGGGCTGCGGTGATCCGGACAGGCGCGATCGAAGCGGACGTGGTCGTGGTGGGGGCAGGCCCCGCCGGGGCCGCCTTCGCCCTCAACCTCGCGCCGCTGCACCGGGTGCTGGTGCTGGACCGGCGGGACGGCTCCGCCCTCCGCATCGGCGAATCGCTGGCTCCGGCGGCCCGCCGCCTGCTGGCCGACATGGGGCTGTGGGATGCCTTCCTGGCGGAAGGCCATTCCCCCTGCCATGGCGGCCGGTCGGTCTGGGGCGGCCCGCAGCCGGTCGAAGCCGACAACCTGCGCGACCTCGACGGGCCGGGCTGGCACCTCGACCGTGGCCGCTTCGACGGCTGGCTGCGCCGGGTGGCGGCCTCTCGCGGCGCCGCCCTGCTGGTCCCCGCCCAGCCGCTGTCGGTGAACAGGGCAGGGGAGGGCTGGCTGCTGGAGGTGGAAACCGCCGGCCGCCGCCTTCCCGTCCACGCCCGCCTGCTGGTCGATGCCGGCGGGCGCGGTTCGCCGCTGACGAAACGCTTCGGCGCCCGGCGGACGGTGTCGGACCGGCTGGTCTGCGGCTGGGTCCATGGCTTCGATGCCCCCGGCCGGCAGTCCGGCCTGACCTGGATCGAGGCGGAACCGGACGGCTGGTGGTACAGCGCCCCGCTGCCCGGGGGCCGCCGGGTCGTCGCCTTCCACACCGACGCCGACCTGCCCGCCGCGGCGGATGCCCGCGACACCTCATCGCTGCTGCGCCGGCTGTCCGGCTGCTCCGTGCTTTCGGACTCGGTGCGCGCCTGCGGCTTCGAAGCGGAGGGGGAGGGGAGGGGAGGCTTCTGCGCCGCCCACAGCAGCTCGCTGTCACCCGCCTCGGGCGAGGGCTGGCTGGCGGTCGGCGACGCCGCCCTGGGCTTCGACCCGCTGTCGTCCCAGGGCATCTTCAACGCGCTCTACACCGGCCTCGCCGCGGCGGAGGCCGCCGACCGCCATCTGTCCGGCGATGCGAACGCACTCTCCGGTTATGCCGCCGGCCTGACGCCGATCCGCGACGCCTACCGCGCCCATCTGCACGCCTGGTATGGGCTGGAGCGCCGCTGGCGGGACCGCCCGTTCTGGAGCCGCCGGCTGGCGGCCTGAGCGGTCAGGCCCCGCTTTCCACCCCGTCATCCGCCCCGCCAAGGATCGCGTCGATCTCCGCACGCAGCCGCATCAGCCGCTCGCGGTTGTCAGGGTCGAGGTGGCGGCGCTGCTCGCGCACCACGGCGACATCGCGCATGATCCGCTTCACGCTGGCCTGCAGGGAGCGCATCGCCTCCTTCGGGCCGGGATCCGGCGGAGCGGCTTCTGCAGCGGCCCCCGCAATAGTCCCTTGGGCATGCTCGCGCTTGGCCTGCCGGACCGCCTTGACGCTCGCCCCCTCCTTGGCACGCTCCCACAGCCCGGCGCGCAGGTCAGCCGGGGCGGCGGCGATCTCGATCATGACGGAGCGCGAGACATGGGCGAAGGCGGTCGCATACTCCTCCCGCATCTCCGCCGGCAGGCCCATGATCGCCAGCAGCTTGGTCACGTCGGTGCGGTCGCGCCCGACCACGGCGGCCAGCTCGTCATGGGTGTAGCCGTGCTTGTCGATCAGCCGGGCCAGCGCCGCCGCATATTCCACCGCATTCAGGTCGACGCGCTGGACATTGTCGATCAGGCCGATCTCGTCCGGATCGCCGGAGGTCAGGATGGCGAAGACCGTCTTGCGGCCCAGCATCTCGTGCGCACGCACCCGGCGCTCGCCGCCGATCAGCAGATATTCGCCCTGGGGCAGCGGGCGCACCAGGATCGGGTTCTGCAGCCCGTGCCGCTCGATGGAGGACGCGAGGCTGTGCAGTTCCGCCTCGTCGAAATGGCGGCGCGGCTGGTCGGGGTTGCGGTGGACGCGGGCAAGGTCCAGCTCCACCACATGCGGGAAACCGGCCGAGGTGCCGAACAGCCGGTCGCTGCCCACCGTCAGCCCGCCCGTCATGGCGCCCCCCGCCACGCCGCCCGGCTCGCCTGCGCCGCCCAGAAGCTCGCGGGTCTTGCGTTCGAACTTACGCGACATGCGGCAACTCCCGGTTCTGGGCATAGGCGCGGATCTGGCGCGCCACCTCGCGGAAGGTCTCGGCCCCCGGCGCCTTCGGATCGCCGGCCAGCGTGATCATGCCGGCCGCCGCCGCCTTGCCATAGACGGTGGCGCGCGGGATGGGCGCGAAGACCGGCACCTGATCGGCGTAGGATTCGTGCAGCTCCTGCAGCGTGGCGCGGTCCTGGGTCAGCCGGTCGTTGTACATGGTCGGGATGATGCCGGCGATGCGCAGGCCGGGATTCACCCGGCGGCGGATGCGGCCGATGGTGTCGACCAGCCGCTTGACGCCCAGCAGGGCCAGCGCCTCCGTCTGCACCGGCACCACCACCAGCTCCGCCGCCGACAGCGCGTTGGCAGTCACCAGCCCCAGGTTCGGCGCACAGTCCATCACCACGAAATCATAGGCGTGGCGCACCTCGTCCAGCTTCTCCCGCAGGATCAGCCCGCCGGTGGAATCCGCCGCCAGTTCCACATCGGCGTCGGCCAGCGACAGACCGGCGGGCGCCAAATCCAGCCCGCGCTCCGCCGTCGGCATGATGACCGAGGTCAGCGGCTCTTCCGAGCGCAGCACATAATAGAGTGTCTTGCGCTGCTGCTCCAAAGCGACGATGGCGGCGTTGCCGATGCCGACATGGACGGTGGCGTTGCTCTGCGAATCGCAGTCGATCAGCAGCACCCGCGCCCCGCCCTCCGTCAGGGCATAGGCGAGGTTGACGGCGGTCGCGGTCTTGCCGACGCCGCCCTTCTGGTTGGCGACCGCCAGATAGGTTGCTGCGCGGGGACGCTCGTCCGCCTTGTGGCGGGTCAGGAAATCGACCAGCTGCTGCGGGATCCGCTCCGCCCCGCTTTCCCAGCGGCTGATCCGCGCCTTGGTGTAGCTGCGGCCAAGCTGCGCGTTCAGCCATTCGGCGAACTGCGTCTGGTTCTCCCCGCGACGCTCGCGCAGCTGGCGCATCTCGTCGCCCCCAATCGACAGCATTCCCGTCATTCCCCCTCGACTCCGGTCCCGGTGTGGACGGCCACATCGGTGGGCGGAGTCTGAGCAAGTTGCCGGAACTTTGTCAATGGAGGGCGCGGCGAGTTGCCACAACAATCACCCCGGCAGGGCCGGTCCCGCCCGCAGTTCGGTGAAGACGCGGCGGATCTCGGGAAAGCGCTCCTTCACCCTGCGGTCGATACGGGCCAGCGCCTTCTCCACCTCGCCCGCGCTCACCTCGTCCCGCAAATCGAGGCTGAGATTGACGATCACCACCTCGGGGCCGAGATGGGTGGTCAGGACCTCGTTGACGCGCTCGATGGCGGGCTCCTCCCTCAGCAGGGCGCGCACCCCGCGCACCAGATCGGGACGGGCCGATTCGCCGATCAGCAGGCTCTTCGTCTCATAGGCGAGGAAGCCGGCGGTGGCCGCCAGCACCAGCCCGATCAGCACCGACCCGATGCCGTCGAACACCGGCTGGTCCAGCAGCAGGTCGGCGGACAGGCAGGCGGCGGCGATGATCAGGCCGACCAGCGCGGCGCTGTCCTCGAACAGCACCATGAAGATGGTGGGGTCCTTGCTGGCCCGGACGGTCTCGAACACGCCGGCCCTTCCGCGCCGGGCGTTGAAGGCGCGTAGCGCCACCAGCCAGCTGACCCCCTCCATCACCACGGCGATGCCCAGCACGACGAAGTTGATCCAGGGCGACTCGACCGGTTGCGGGTGCAGGATCTTCTCCACCCCTTCATAGATGGACACCACGGCCCCGCCGGCGAAGATCACCAGCGCCACGACGAAGGTCCAGAAATACAGCTCGCGCGCGTAGCCGAAGGGGTGGCGCTCGTCGGGCGGCTTCCGCGACCGCTTCAGCCCGACCAGCATCAGCGCCTCGTTCCCGCTATCGACCAGGGAATGGACCGCTTCGCTCAGCATCGACGAGCTGCCGGTCAGGAACGCCGCCACGAATTTGGTGACGGTGATCGCCAGATTGGCCGCGATGGCCGCGACCACCACCTTGCCGGACTCCGCCTCCGACCCTCCCACCGAAGTGGTCATCGCATCCTGCGCCATGTTCCCCCGCCAATTAAGCCCCCGTGGGCAAACAACTCCGCCGTTGCCGCCCGGTTCCGCGGAACAGGAGCACCTGAACCTTGGTGACGCCCCAATGACGCCCCGATGGTTTCCGACGGGGTTGCGAGCCTCCGGAGTTTGAACTTTGGTGACGCTCCCATCCGGACCGACTCGGCATGACTCCTGAACTTTGGTGACGCCGGGGGCCTGTGGCTTTGAACTTTGGTGACGCCGAGGGTCCGGAATCGACTCGACCAGCCGTTTGAACTTTGGTGACGCCCCGACGACGGCGGGGCCGGTGAAGGGCCGCAGAACCCGGAAAATCCGCATCAACGTCTATCGGCGTCATCCCAGCGGAGGCGCTGACTTAGAGGGCTTTGCTCATTTTCCGATGGTCAGGCACCTCTTTCGGCGTCATCCCCGCGAAGGCGGGGATCCAGGCTTACCTATCGGTTCTGCTTGGGAAAACACTGGATCCCCGCCTTCGCGGGGATGACCCATAATCCATTGATTTCATGTATAATTCCACATTTGCAACCTCGGTCAGAAGGCAGGAGCGGACACCAGCCCGCCCACAGGCTCCCCGCCACACCCCCGCAAAGCCGGTTCCTTTACCTGCTGGAACCCTTGAACTTTGGTGACGCCCACCATGTCTCGGCCGGCCCGACCGACCCCGACTCGCCTGCCCGGGCGTCACCAAGGTTCAAACCCACAAGGCTCCCGACGCCGCGATTCGTCCACAGAGGCACCGCTTTTCCCCATGAACTCTGGTGACGCCATCCTTGAACTGTGGTGACGCGACTCGGACTTATCCCCTGAACCTTGGTGACGAATCTAATAGCAGGTTCCAAATAGCTTCCAATTAGCCTGCGTCACCAAGGTTCAAATTGCCTTCGGCGCGATCCGGGGTGTTGTATCTGGCAGGTTCGGTCATCCGGCGGTCACAGGACGGTCATGGAGGCCAAAAGCGGGTGACCCAAAGCGGGCGGCCAGGAACGGGAGAGCGGCATGGGCAGCATTCATCGGTTGATCGAGACTCACGGCCGTGACGGCGCGTTGGCCCTCGTTTCGGACGAAGAGCGGCCGCTGATCGACATCGCCGCCGCAGTCCAGGCCGCGGAAAACGGCAAACTCGGCATCACCTATGCCGGATTCTGCCAGACGGCACTGCCCCATCGCCAGCTTCCCGACGATCAGCATTGGGAACGGCCGGGCCACAAGGTCAAGCTGGTCATCCAGCCCGGCGTGATCGAGGACCGCAACGGCGTCACCCGCCGAATCGGCGTGCCCTATGGCAGCCGGGCACGGATGATCCTGCTCTATCTTCAGACCCGCGCCATCCAGACCGGCAATCCGGAGGTGGAGCTTGGCGGCTCCATGCATGACTGGCTGAAGCGGATGGACATCCCGATCTGCGGCAAGGCCTATCGCGACGTCGAGGATCAGGCCGCGCGTCTCTCCGCCTGCCATCTCACCTTCTTCACCGACGCCGACGGCGGCCGGCGCCAGAGCAAGGAATCGATCGTCGCCGACGCCATCCAGCTGCGCCGGCCCGACGACCGTCAGGGAACCCTGTTCACCGAGACGGTGCGGCTCAGCGACAGCTTCTTCAAGGCCCTGCGTGAACATCCGGTTCCGGTGGCGGAAGAGGCGCTGAAGGCGATCAGCGGCAAGTCGATGGCGCTCGACGTCTATATCTGGCTCGCCTACCGCCTGCATTCGCTGGAAAAGCCGACTCCCATCACCTGGGCCGCCCTGCACGGCCAGTTCGGCGCCGGCTACGCCCTGGTCCGCCAGTTCAAGACAAAGTTCATCCCGAATCTGAAATACGCCATGGCCGCCTATCCCGACGCCCGCGTCGAGGAATCGGGCGAGGGGCTGATCCTCTACCCCTCGCGCCCGCCGATCAACGAGCGTGTGATGGCGCGCATCGCCTGATTGCAGGGCTGAACTTTGGTGACGGGGTGCGTGCCCGCTCTTGAACTCTGGTGACGCTTCAGCCTCCCGGACACCCGTCACCAGAGTTCAGCACGCCGAGAGTCAGCCAACCGCGTCCCGGACCAACCGCAGCCGGGAATTTCGACCCCACGCCTACCACTCTGTCCGGTCTTGTGATAGGAACGATTACCTGTCGCGGAGTTTGGGAGAGAGAGCGTGGCCAGCCGGGTTGCATCGTCGCGATTCCCGTCACCATACGACGCTCCCGCTCACGAGTTGAACAGTGAAACAGGTCCAAATTCCTGTTTCATGCTGTTTCAAATGTTCCATTCCCCCTCCGCCCCGGGGGAGACGAAAGGGGAGGCGAAGGGGGAGCGGCGCGGAGGCGGAGCGCTAGGCCCGGCCGCCGGAAACATCCCGCAGAGGGTTGCGCGGCAGCGTCCCGTTCAGCCCGTCGATGCCGGTCTGAACCGCACGGGCAAGCGCGGTGCGGGCCAGCACCACCAGCAGGTCGGTCTGGGTGACCATGCCGAGGACGCGACGGTTCTGGTCGACGATGACCACGTCATGGGTGCGCCCGTCCGACAGGCGGCCCAGCAGGCGGAAGACGGGGGTATCCGGCAGTTCGACCGTCGCCGGGGCCATGACGCTGGCGACGCGGGCGCCGCTGCGGCCGATATCTCCATGCGACAGCTGCTCGTGTCCGACGATGCCGACCACGGCGTTCTGGGCATCCACCACCGGCAGCGTGCGGAAGCCATGTTCCAGCAGGCGGGCGCGGGCCACCTGCGGATGGGTGTCCAGCGTGACCGAGACGACATCGCGGGACATGATGTCCCGGCAGCTGATGTCGGCATGCAGGCGTTCCAGCGCATGAAGCTCGGCATTGACCAGCAGCGCGCCGAGATCCTCGCGGCTGACGTCCAGCGTCTCGGCCAGCCTGCGTAGCGCGACGTCCACGTCGCCCTGGGTCAGGCCGGGGCGCAGCTGCGGCGGCGGATCGCTGGTGCGGTGGGTGTTGACCGCCTTGTGCGGATAGCGATGGCCGGACAGCCGGTGGAACATCAGCCCGGCCGTCAGCAGCAGGATGGAGTTCACCGCGACGGGGAAGAAGGCGAACTTGATCCCCATCTCCGTCACCGCCGGCCCGCCCAGCACCGCAGTCAGGGCGGCGGCCCCGCCCGGCGGATGAAGGCAGCGGGTCAGCGACATGGTTGCGATGGCCAGCGCCACCGCGGCGGCCCCCGCCAGCATCGGGTCGGGAATGACGGCGGCAACCAGCACCCCGACGACGGCCGACAGCGTGTTGCCGCCGACGATCGACCAGGGCTGGGCCAGCGGGCTGGCCGGCACGGCGAACAGCAGCACCGCCGACGCTCCCATCGGCGCAACCAGCACCGGCGCGCTGGACATATAGGTCAGCATGTTGCGGCAGAGCAGCCCGGTCGCGGCGATGCCCAGCAGGGCGCCGCAGCAGGCGATCAGGCGGTCGCGCAGCGTGGCACCGGGCAAGATCGGCCGGAACACGAACTCCCCCCATCCCGCCAGACGGTCACGCAGGGCGGCAAGCTTTCCCCTCGTCATACGGTCCCCATCCCCCTGATTACGCAATCGGCACTCTGCCCGTTTGGTCGGCAAAGTCGGGGCAGGCTAAAACCTCAACAGAACTTGAGGTCAAGCGGAAATGGCTGCACACTGGCGGGACGGTGGGTTGCGGCGGAGGGGAGGGCCGGGATGCTGTCGCCGGAGGAGTATGACAAGGACCTGACGGTGGGCGAGGTGGCGCGCCGGTCCGGCGTGGCGGTCTCGACCATCCACTTTTACGAGGCGCAGGGGCTGATCCGCAGCTGGCGCAATTCCGGCAACCAGCGCCGCTTCACCCGCGACGTGCTGCGGCGGGTTGCGGTGATCAAGGTGGCGCAGCGGCTGGGCATCTCGCTCGCCTCCATCGCCGACGCGCTGAACGCCCTGCCGGAGGACCGCACCCCCACCACCGCCGACTGGCAACGCATGTCGGAGCGCTGGCGGCAGGAACTGGACGAGCGCATCACCAAACTGACGAAGCTGCGCGACAATCTGGACGGCTGCATCGGCTGCGGCTGCCTGTCGATTCGCGACTGCCCGCTGCGCAACCCGTGGGACGAGCTGGGGGATGGCGGCGCCGGACCGCGCCTTCTGGATCCGTCCTGAGGAACGCGGCCCGGCGGCACCTCCTCAGGCGCTCAATCGACCTTCAGCGTCAGCGTGCCCATGGTGCCGTAGCGGGCGACCGACCGGCTGCCCGGCTGGACGAAGACGGTGCCGGTGCAGGAGCCGGTGGTGACCACCTCGCCCGCATGCAGGCCGCCGAAGCTGCGGGCGCCGACATTGGCCATCCACACCAGCAGCCGCACCGGGTCGCCGGCGCTGTTGCCGCCGACGACATCCACCTTGGTCTCGCCGTCGACCTCCAGCGTCACCGACTCCTTGAGCGGGTCGAGGGCGCGCCAGTCGGCGATGGCCGGGCCGACGATCAGCGCGCCGTGGTTGAACTGGTCCGCCATATGGCTGAGCCTGTCCTGGCTGCCGAAGCCGGTGTAGCGGGTGTCGACGATCTCCCAGGCCGGATGGACGGACGCCACCGCGTCCAGAACCTCGTCGCGCGTATAGGGCTGCTCGCGCGCCGGCAGGTCGCGGCCGAAGCGGTAGGCGATCTCCGCCTCCACCCCGATGACCTGGAACAGGTTGGCCGGCAGATGGTCAGTGCCCTCGAACACGGTGGCGGCGTTGATCGGCGCGCGGAAGGGCTCGGCCTCCGGCGTGGCGGCGCCGACCTTCCAGGCGGTGACGGGGCCCAGGCGGCGGGCGACGGCGTCCTGGATCGCGTAGGCCTCCGCCTCGTCGGCGGGGCGGCTGTCCAGCCCGGTCAGCCACTTGCGGGTCTCGCGTGCCGCGATCAGGGCCTCGACGGTATCGGTCATGACAGGTCTCTATGGTGGATGGAAGGGGTAGGGGCGCCGCAGGATTGGCGGACGACCAGCCGGCTCGGCAGGATGATCCGCTCGGGCGGGCCCTGCGGGTCGGCGATGCGGCGCAGCAGCAGCCGGGCGGCTTCCTGCCCGATCTGCCTCGCGGAGGTGGCGACGGTGGTGAGCGCCGGGCGGCTGAGTGCGGCCTCCGGCACGTCGTCGAAGCCGGTGACGGCCAGATCGCGCCCGGCCCTGAGGCCGCGCGCCTCCAGCCCCAGCATCAGCCCCAGCGCCACCACGTCGTTGTAGCACAGGGCCGCCGTCGGGGCCTGCGGCCGATTGAGCAGATCATCCGCCACCTCAGCACCCGACCGCCGGGTCAACGGACAGCGCAGGACCAGATCGTCCGCCAGCCCATGCCGCCGCATCGCCGCGGTGAAACCGGTATGGCGCGCCGCATAGGCGGAATGGTCCAGCGTGCCGCCGACGAAGGCGATCCGGCTGTGCCCGAGGGAGACCAGATGGTCGACGAGCGTCTCCACACCCGCCTGGTAATCCACCCCGGCATAGTCGCGGCCCCGATCGGAGACGAAGCGCAGGGCCTGCACGCAGGGCAACCGCCAGCGGTCCAGCCGGTCCAGAAGCTCGCCTTGCGTTCCGGCGGCGGGGCAGAGGATCACCCCGTCGACATTGTGTTCCCGCATCCGCTGCAGGAACCGCTCCTGCCGCTCCGGCTGCTCGGCGGTGTTGGCGATGAAGGCGACGAAGCCTTCGGCGTCCAGCACATCGTCCACCCCCGCCGTCAACTCGGCATAGAAGGGGTTGTTCAGTTCGCAGACCAGCAGCCCGATCGTCTGGGTGCGGGCGGCGCGCAGGGTGGCGGCGCCGCGGTTGTAGATGTATCCCAGCGCCGCCATGGCGGCCTGGACCCGCTCCCGCGTTTCCGCCGCCACCAGCGGGCTGCCGCGCAGCACCAGCGACACCGTCGACCGCGACACCCCGGCATGGCCGGCGACCTCCGTCAGGGTGATGCGGTCGTTCCCCGGTTTGCTGCTATCCGGCGGCGGGGCCACGATGGCGGAGCCTCACACCACGGCGGTCGGCAAGGGCCGGCCGGCGAAGAAGGCTTCCAGATTGTCCAGCACCAGCTGGCCCATCGCCATGCGCGTCTCCACCGTGGCGCTGGCCTGATGCGGCTGCAGGACGACGTTGTCGAGGCCGTAGAAGCCTTCCGGCACGTTGGGCTCGTCGGCGAAAACGTCCAGCCCGGCCCCGCCGATCCGGCCTTCTGTCAATGCCGCCAGCAGCTCCGGTTCGTCCACCACGCTGCCGCGGGCGACATTGACCAGGATGCCGTCGGGGCCCAGCGCATCCAGCAGGTCGCGGCCCACCATGTTGCGCGAGTCCGGCCCGGCCGACGCCGCGACCACCAGGATGTCGCTTTCCCGCGCCAGATCGACCGGCGAGGCGACGAAGCGGTAGGACACGCCGTCGCGCGGCTTGCGGTTGGTGTAGGCGACGGTCATGCCGAAAGCCTCCGCGCGCTTGGCGATGGCCTCGCCGATGCGGCCCAGACCCAGCACGCCCAGCCGCTTGCCGCTGACCTTGCGGGCGAGCGGCAGCTTGCCCGTCGGCCACTGCCCGGCGCGGACGAAGCGGTCGCCCACCGCCATGCGGCGCGACGTTGCGATCAGCAGACCCATGGCAAGGTCCGCCACGTCGTCGGTCAGCACATCCGGCGTGTTGGTGACGCGCACGCCGCGGCCGCGGGCATGCTCCAGATCGACCGCATCGGTGCCGACCCCGTTGATGGCGACGATCCCAAGCTTCGGCAGGGCGTCGACCACCGCGTTCTTCACGCCGGTCCCGCCGCCGGTGACGACGGCGCGCACCCGATCCGCCACCTCGGCGATCAGCCGGTCGCGGTCGGGGGCCGCGGACAGGCGGTGGACGGTGTAGGCCGCGTCGAGCGCCTGCTCGATGGCGGGCATCATGGGTTCGACGAGGAGGATTTCGGGCTTCATCACGACTGTCCTTGGTGGAACGAAAGATCCTTAGTGCGCCAGAATCTGGCCGAGGAAGCTCCGCGTCCGCTCCGATTTCGGGGCGGTGAAGAACTCCTCCGGCGTGTTCTGCTCGACGATCTCGCCGCGGTCCATGAAGATCACGCGGTGGGCGACCGACTTGGCGAATCCCATCTCGTGCGTCACGCACAGCATGGTCATGCCGTCTTCCGCCAATCCGATCATGGTGTCCAGCACCTCCTTGACCATCTCGGGGTCGAGCGCCGAGGTCGGCTCGTCGAACAGCATCACCTTCGGGTTCATGCACAGCGACCGGGCGATGGCGACGCGCTGCTGCTGTCCACCCGAAAGCTGGCCGGGATACTTGTCGGCCTGTTCGGGAATGCGCACCCGCTCCAGATAGCGGATGGCGGTGGCCTTCGCCTCGTCCTTCGTCACGCCGCGCACCTTCAACGGCGCCAGCATGCAGTTCTCCAGCACGGTCAGGTGCGGGAACAGGTTGAAGCTCTGGAACACCATGCCGACCTCCCGCCGCACGGTGTCGAGCTGGCGGTGATGGGGGCCGAGCTCGACGCCGTTGACGGTGATGCGGCCCTTCTGGTGGCGTTCCAGCTGGTTGATGCAGCGGATCAGGGTGGATTTCCCCGACCCGGACGGGCCGCAGATGACGATCCGCTCGCCCCGGTGGACCTCCAGGTCGATGTCCTTCAGCACTTGGAAATGATCGTACCATTTCTGGACGCCTTCCATGCGGATGACGACATCCGCGCTCATCGGTTCGGACACCACTGCCATGGTCTTACCCTCCACCGGGGAAATGCGGTTGTCTCAAGCTCAGGACTTGCCGGACGTGACCGCCGCCGGCAGATCGGTGCCCAGCCACTTCTGATGGATGGCGTTCAGCTCCCCGTTCTTCTTCACCGTGTCGAGGAAGCCGTTGACCCAGCTCTGCAGCTTGTCCTGGCCCTGGCGCATGGCGACGCCCTGTACCTGGCTCTTCAGCACGAACTTCATCTCGTAGTTGGCCTGCGGCGCCATCGTCTTGATCTGCTGCGCCACCACGTTGCTGACGCCCAGCGCATCGACCTGACCGGACAGCAGGGCCTGCACGGCGCTGGCGTCGTCGTCGAAGCGCATGATGCGGGCATCCTTCGGCGCCACCGCGGTCAGCGACTGGTCCTGGGTGCTGGCGCGGGCGACGCCGGCACTCTTGCCCGACAGATCCTCGGCCTTGGCGATCGGCGATTTCTGCGGGGCGAGCAGCCCGATCTCGATGGCTGCATAGGGATCGGAGAAGGCGACCTGCTTGGCCCGTTCCGGCGTGATGCCGAGCGAGGCGACCAGCACGTCCACCTTGCCGGTCAGCAGGTAGGGGATGCGGTTCGGCCCGGTGACCGGCACGATGTCCACCGGCACGCCCATGTGCTTGGCCATCAGCTTGGCGACGTCGGCGTCGTAACCGTCCGGCTTGCCGTCGGCGCTGGTGATGCCGAAGGGCGGGAAGTCGACCAGCATGCCGACGGTCAGCTTGCCCTTACCCTTGATGTCCTCGACGCTCTGGGCGTTCGCCGTGGCGGTGAGGCCGATTGCGGCGGTCATCAGGGCGCCGGCGACGATCAGGCGGCGGGTGACGGAGAAGGCCATGGTTGTTTCCTCCAAGTGCGGGAGTTTTTTAGGGTTTTACCGAGAAGGCGCGGCGTAGCGGGCTTCCAGCCGCTGGCTCAGCAGCGACAGCGGCCAGCACAGCGCGAAATAGATCGCAGCGACGATGCCGAAGACCAGGAAGGGCTGGAAGGTGGCGTTGTTGACGATCTGGCCGGCGCGGGTCAGCTCGACGAAGCCGATGATGGCGGCCAGCGAGGTGCCCTTGATGACCTGGACCAGATAGCCGACGGTGGGCGGCACCGCGACCTTCACCGCCTGCGGCAGGATCACGTAGCGCATCAGGCCGGGATAGCGCAGGCCGAGCGCGGACGCCGCCTCCCATTGCCCACGCGGCACCGACTGGATGCAGCCGCGCCAGATCTCGCCCAGGAAGGCGCTGGTGTTCAGCGTCAGGCCAAGTGCCGCGGCCACCCACGGGCTCATGTCGATGCCCATCACGGTGGCGCCGAAGAAGACCAGGAACAGCTGCATCAGCAGCGGCGTGCCCTGGAAGACCTGGATGTAGCCGGTCGCCAGCCAGCGCAGCGGCTTCACGTCGGACGTGCGGCCGAGCGCCACGAACAGGCCGACGATGCCGCCGCCGATGAAGGCGATGGCCGACAGCAGCAGCGTCCACTGCACGGCGCTCAGCAGGAACAGGAATTCGTTGTATCCGAAGGCGCGGATCATCTTGCGGCCTCCTTCAGCGCCGGTCGACGGAATAGGCGAAGGCCAGCCGGTAGATGCCGGCGAACAGGGCCGAGAACATCAGCGCCAGCACCAGATAGATGCCGGTCACGACGATGTAGATCTCGAAGCTGCGGAAGGTCTGCGACTGGATGTTGTTGGCGACCGATGTCAGCTCGTCCGCGGAGATGGCGGACACGATGCTGGAACTCAGCATCAGCAGGATGAACTGGCTGGTCAGCGCCGGATAGACCGTGCGCAGCGCCGGCTTCAGCACGATGTAGCGGAAGACCTGCAGCGGGCGCAGCCCCAGCGCCAACCCGGCTTCGATCTGGCCCTTGTGGATGGATTCGATTCCGGCGCGGATGATCTCGGTCGCATAGGCGCCGACATTGACGACCATCGCGATCAGCGCCGCCACGTCCGGCGACAGCCTGAGGCCGACGGTCGGCAGCCCGAAGAAGATCAGGAAGATCTGGACCAGGAAGGGCGTGTTGCGGATGACCTCGATATAGGCGTTGATCAGCCAGCGCACCGGCTTCGGACCGGAGGTCTTGCCCAGCGCGCAGAGGATGGCGACCACCAGCCCGATGGCCATGGCGCCGAACGACAGCTTGATCGTCAGCCAGGCTCCGCCCAGCAGCATGTCCCACGACGCGAACACCGCGTCGAATTGAAAGTCGTAGGTCACGGGCGTTCCTCCGCACCCGCGTCGCACCGGCTTTTCCAGGGGCCGGCGTCGCGCGGATCGCCTTTGTCCGTCGGGCGTCCATCCGGGATCGGCACCCGGAAGTCATGCCGGGCTCTCGCGGCTTCGCAGCCATCGTCCCGATGCCCTCAGTCTTTGGACAGGCTAATTGGATCGATCTAAATGTGCAACGGAAAATGAGGAGAGTCGTGACAATTCGTGTACCAGATGTTCGGCGGGTGCTCGGACGGAGCGCTGGCGAAACCTTCCATTGCGACGGGACGTTTCATCCGCAGCCGGAACGCCTCACCCGGTCCATCCATCAGCACGAGGAGTGCCGTCCGCCATGACCGCCAGACAAAGTGCTGCTCCGGACCGCGTGTCGCGGAATGCCGCGGTGAGCAGCCTCGTGCCCGCCCGGATGGACCGGTTGCCCTGGGCCCGCTTCCATTGGATGGTCGTGGTGGGGCTGGGCGTCAGTTGGATCCTGGACGGAATCGAAATCCAGCTGATCTCGGCCTCCGGCTACAAGGAAAGCCTGGGCATGTCGAGCGCGGAGGTCGGGCTTGCCGGCACCATCTATCTCATGGGGCAGGTGGTCGGGGCACTCGTCTTCGGGCGGCTGACCGACCGCTGGGGGCGCAAGCGGCTGTTCATCACCACGCTGGCCATCTACCTGATCGCCTCCGGCATCGCCGGATTCGCCTGGACTCCGTGGTTCCTCTATCTCTGGCGTTTCGTCGCCGGGATGGGGATCGGCGGCGAATATGCCGCCATCAATTCCGCCATCGACGAGCTGATCCCCGCCCGCTACCGCGGCCGTGTCGATATCGCCATCAACGGCACCTATTGGGGCGGTGCGATGATCGGCGCCGTCGGCAGCGTCTTCCTTCTCGACCACTCCCTGGTCCCGGAGGATCTCGGCTGGCGCATCGCCTTCTTTATCGGCCCGATTCTGGGGCTGGCCATCATCTATCTGCGCCGGTTCATCCCGGAGAGCCCGCGCTGGATGGTCACCCATGGGATGGAGGAGGAGGCCGAGCGCATCGTCGACGGCATCGAGGCCAGCGTTCGCGACCAGGGAAAGACGTTGCCGCCGGTCGATCCGCGGCGGGCGATGACCATCATTCCCGAGGACTCCGTGTCCTATCCCCAGTTGGTGGACGTCTTCTTCCGGCAATATCCGTCACGCACCTTCCTGGGCGTGACGATGATGGTCACGCAATCCTTCCTCTACAATGCGATCTTCTTCACCTATGCCCTGGTCCTGCAGAATTTCTATCACCTCGACCCATCGCAGACGGCGCTCTATTTCTTCCCCTTCGCCGCGGGCAACCTGATCGGTCCGCTGCTGCTGGGGCCGCTGTTCGACACGGTGGGGCGGCGGCGGATGATCTTCGGCACCTATGTGCTGGCGGGAACCGTTCTGTTGGCCTCGGCCATCCTGTTCCGGCAGGGGGTGCTGACGGCGGACACGCACACCGTGTTCTGGTGCGTGTCCTTCTTCTTCGCCTCGGCGGGCGCGTCGTCGGCCTACCTGACGGTCAGCGAAATCTTCCCGCTGGAGGTCCGGGCGCAAGCCATCTCCTATTTCTTCGCCGTCGCCCAGGTGGTGGGCTCCACCGGGCCGCTGCTGTTCGGCTGGCTGGTGGGGGAGGGAACGGAGCGCGACCCGCTGTTCTGGGGCTATGTTCTGGGGTCGGTGGTGATGATGTTCGGCGGCGTGGTCGCCCTGATCTACGGCGTCGATGCCGAAGGCAAGGGGCTGGAGGAGATCGCCGAACCGCTGACCAAGGCCAACCGCGACCGCGGGGTGGGGGAGGAGGCGACGGAGACGATCTGACCGTCGCCGGGTCTCATCCGGGAATGGCGGTGCCGGACACGCGGGCGCCGCTCAGGAACAGCCGCACCGCCTGCCGGACATAGCGGTCGAGGTCGGGGATGGCCGGTGCGCTCTGCGGTAGGATCAGGCGGCGTATCAGCAGGTTGCCGGTGACCATGCCGAGGAAGGCCTGGGCGGCCACGGCCGGATCCTCGATCTTCAAGGTCCCGCTGTCCGACAGGCGTTGCAGATATTCGGCAAGGCGGCGGATGGCGTTTTCCGGGCCGATGCGGAAGAAGGCCTCGGCGATGTCCGGCACGCGGTCGCCTTCGGAGATCAGGATGCGGACCGTGCCGGTCGTCTCCTCGTTCAGCAGGGCCTTGACCAGATGCAGGGCGAAGGCGGTCAGCCCCGCCTCCGGCGTGACGCGGTCGTCGGCCTGGGCCGGGGCGAGGCCGGAGAGGATCATGGCGTTGTCCTCTTCCATGATCGCGCGGAACAGGCCTTCCTTGTCGCCGAAATGCTCGTACAGCGTGGCGCGGGAGCCGCCGGCAACGGCGATGATGTCGCTGAGCGTCGTCTTCTCGAACCCTTTTTCGATGAACAGCCGACGGGCGGCGGTCAGGATGGCCTGCCGGCGCGCCAATCCCCGCGGCCCGCAGGTGGCGGGTCCGGCCGCCGGCGGTCCGGCAGTGGCTCCGGCGGCGACTTCGGCCTTGTGGCTGCTGCTCGTCATGGTGCGCTTTCCTCCGGCGCGGCGGCGCCCGCGTCCGGTCTGATTATCCGTTCCACGCCGATGCGCGTGCGCCAATGGTGAACGTCTGCACCGGGAAGGGGGACCGGCGCGAGTTGTAAAAAAGACGCAGGGGCCCCTTCTCCGGCAAGGTCATCGCGACAAAAGGATCGGGGTGTTCGCCTTCGCCAGAACCGTCCGGGTCGTCCCGCCGAAGACGAACTCGCTGATCCGCGGCCGGCCATAGGCGCCCATCACCAGCAGGTCGGCATCCACCGTGCGCGCATGCTCCAGCAGCACGGTGCCGGCATCGGTGCCTGGGCGCTGTTCCAGCACCACCTCTACCCCGTTGCGCGCCAGATGGCGGGACATGTCGGCCCCCGGATCGCCGCCGAGCAGGCCATTCGGGCGCGCTTCCGGCACCACGACCAGATGCACGATGTCCGCCGCGCTAAACAATGGCATGGCGAGCGCGATGGCGGTCGCCGCCTCGCGGCTGCCGTTCCAGCCGACGACGATGCGCCGGCCGATGCGGTGCGACGGCCAGCCTGCCGGCAGAAGCAGGGTGGGACGGCCGGAGGCGAAGATCACATCCTCCGACAGGCTGAGCATCCGCGCCGGCCGGGTCGGCCGCAACGGCGGGCCGACGATGGCGAGGCTGGCATGGCGGGCGTGGAGCATCAGCGCTTCGCCATCCTCATGGTCGGACAGGCGCCATTCGCCGCTGATGCCGGTGTCGGCGACGATGCGCTCGAACAGCGTCCGCGCCTCCGCCGCCGCGTTGCGGGAGGCGGTATGATGCTGGCGCAGCATGGCTTCCAGTCCGCCGCCGCGGGCGAAGCCGCTGCCGGGGGTCAGTTCCAGCCGGTTGACGACGAAGGTGGCGATCAGGTGCGCCTGCCAGCTTTGCGCCAGGGCGGCGGCATAGGCGAGCCGGCCCGCCCGCTCCTCGTCCGCCTCGATGAAAACGACGATGTCTTTCGGCATTCCGGGGGGTATTCCGGGGCGCATTCTACGGGCCTCTTACTTGGCAATTCGTTCGGGAACTTGGTCGGGGCGGAGCGCCGTCAGGAGACCGGCGGGGGCGGGGCGGCGCCGCGAAGGAACAGGCGGACGCAGGCGCGCACATACGCCTCCACCGCCGGCATATCGACCGGCCGGTCGGGCAGGATCAGCCGCTCCATCAGGAGGTTGCCGGTCACCATGCCGCAGAAGGCCTGTGCCGCCGCATCGGTGTCGGCAACGCGGATCCGTCCTGCCTCGGCCAGTTCGCGCAGGCAGCCGGCCATCCGCTCGCGCGTACGCTCCGGCCCGACGCGGACGAAGGTCTCGACAAGGTCGGGAATGCGGGCGCCTTCCGAAATCAGCGTGCGCAGGATCGCCGTCGTCTGCGGCTCCGTCAGCGCATGCATGATATGCAGCGCGATGCGGACCAGCCGCTCCTCCGGATCGGCAACCTGCTCCGAAACGCTGCCGGCGGGGGCATCCAAGGCGAGGGCGTCCGGTGCCATGCCGTCCAGCACCCGGGCGCAATGTTCCTCCATCATGGCGCGGAACAGGCCGTCCTTGTCGCCGAAATGGGCATAGAGCGTCGTGCGCGACCCGCCGGCGAGCCGCAGCACATCGCTGAGCGACGTACCGGCATAGCCCTTCTCGACGAATAGCGCCGCCGCGGCATCCAGCAGGGCTCGGCAGCGCGCATGGCCGCGGGTGACCGTTCCGGCGCCGTTATCCACCCCCCTTGCATCCAGCCCCGTATCGGGCATTGCGGAACCCCCTTGCGCGCTGCAGCATTCTGAATGTATCGTCTAGTACAGTGTACTGTATGAGACAGTACTAAGCAACGGGGATGTGCCGGTCCACCCGCAGCCCGGACCGAAGGCCGGCCCAAAGCCCGGCCGTAGCAGGGAGACGGGACCGCAGACGCGCGGCGCCGAGACGAGGAAAGAGATGTTCAGATCCAACTCATTCATGACGCTGGCCGCGGCGGCTGCGCTGATCGCGGTGCTCGCCGGCTGCAACCAGCAGAAGCAGGCGGCCGGCCAGCCCCAGGCCGGCGGTCCGCCGGAGGTGTCGGTCATCACCATCGGGCCGCAGCGCCTGACCGTGACGACCGAGCTGCCGGGCCGCACCGCCGCCTACCGGGTGGCTGAAATCCGCCCGCAGGTCAGCGGCATCGTGCTGAAGCGCCTGTTCCGCGAGGGCAGCGACGTCAAGGCCGGCGACCAGCTCTACCAGATCGACCCCGCCACCTACGAGGCGTCGCTGGCGAGCGCCCAGGCCGACGTGCAGAAGGCGGAAGCCAACCTGCAGGCCGCGCGCAACAAGGCGGCGCGCTATGGTGACCTCGTCAAGAATAGCGTGGTCAGCAAGCAGGACTTCGACGACGTCCAGGCCACGCTGAAGCAGAACGAGGCGCAGGTGGCCGCGGCCAAGGCCGCCTACAACCTTGCCAGCATCAACCTCAACTACACCAAGGTGTTCGCGCCGATCTCCGGCCGCATCGGCAAATCGGCGGTCACCGAAGGCGCGCTGGTCACGGCCAGTCAGGCGACGGCGCTGGCGACCATCCAGCAGTTCGACCCGATCTATGTCGACGTGACGCAGACCGCCTCGCAGCTGATGAAGCTGCGCGAGGACATGGCGACCGGCCGCATCCGCCCGGCGGAGCCCGGCAAGATCCCGGTGACGCTGTTCCTCAACAGCAACGGCGACGACACCCCCTATCCGGCGAAGGGCGAACTCCAGTTCTCCGACGTGACGGTGGATGCCGGCACCAGTTCGGTCCAGCTGCGCGCCGTCTTCCCCAACCCGAACAAGGATCTGCTGCCCGGTCTGTTCGTCCGCGCCCGCGTGGAGCAGGGCGTCGCCGAGAATGCCATTACCGTCCCGCAGGCGGCGGTCAGCCGCGGACCGGACGGCAGCGCCCGCGTCTGGGTGGTGGGCGCCGACAACAAGGCGGCCCAGCGCACCATCAAGACCGAACGCGCGGTCGGCAATGTCTGGCTGGTGTCGGACGGGCTGGCCGCCGGCGAGCGGGTGGTCGTCGAAGGCCTGCAGAAGGTCAAGCCAGGTGCCGAGGTGAAGCCGGTGCCGGCCCAGAATGCCCTCGCTGCGCTGCCTGAAAAGGCCGCGTCGGCCCGCTGATCCAGGATACCGTCCCCAGGAACCGCTCCCATGTCAAAATTCTTCATCGACCGGCCGGTCTTCGCCTGGGTCATCGCCATCGTCATCATGATGGCGGGCGCCCTGGCGATCCTGCGGCTGCCCGTCGAGCAGTATCCGAAGATCGCGCCGCCGACGGTGTCGATCACAGCCAGCTATCCCGGCGCCTCGGCAAAGACGCTGGAGGACACGGTCACCCAGGTCATCGAACAGAAGATGACCGGGCTCGACCATTTCCGCTATATGTCCTCCAACAGCGACTCCTCCGGCAACGTCACCATCACGCTGACCTTCGAGCCGGAGGCCAACCCCGACATCGCCCAGGTCCAGGTGCAGAACAAGCTGCAACTGGCGGTTCCCCTGCTGCCGCAGGAGGTCCAGCAGCGCGGCCTGCAGGTGTCGAAGGCCGGCAACGACTTCCTGCTGGTGGTCGGTTTCGTGTCGAGCGACGGGCGCCTCAGCCAGGGCGACATTGCCGACTACGTCACCTCCAACCTGCAGGACACCATGAGCCGCGTGGAGGGTGTCGGCGACGTCACCGTCTTCGGCCCGCAGCATGCCATGCGCATCTGGCTCGACCCCGATGCGCTGAACAACTTCGCACTGACCACGACCGACGTCTCCAACGCGGTCAAGACCCAGAACGCACAGGTCTCCGCCGGCCAGCTCGGCGGCGCGCCGGCCGTTGCAGGCCAGCAGATCAACGCCACCATCACCGCCCAGTCGCGGCTGCAGACGCCGGAGCAGTTCGGCGCCATCCTGCTGCGCGTGAACCCCGACGGATCCCAGGTGCGGCTGCGCGACGTGGCGCGGATCGAGATCGGATCCGAGACCTACGAGATCAGCGCCGCCTACAACGGCAAGCCGGCGGCGGGCGTCGGCATCAAGCTGGCGACCGGCGCCAACGCGCTGGACACCGCCGCCGCGGTCAAGGCGCGCGTGGCGGAGCTGCAGCCCTTCTTCCCGGCGGGCATCGAGGTCATCTACCCCTACGACACGACGCCCTTCGTCGAGCTGTCGATCCATGAGGTGATCAAGACGCTGTTCGAGGCCATCATCCTCGTCTTCGTCGTGATGTACCTGTTCCTGCAGAATTTCCGCGCGACGCTGATCCCGACCATCGCGGTGCCGGTGGTGCTGCTCGGCACATTCGGCGTGCTGTCGGCCTTCGGCTTCTCGGTCAATGTGCTGACGATGTTCGGCATGGTGCTGGCCATCGGCCTGCTGGTGGACGACGCCATCGTCGTGGTCGAGAATGTCGAACGCGTGATGAGCGAGGAGGGGCTGCCCCCGCGCGAGGCGACGCGCAAATCGATGGACCAGATCACCGGCGCGCTGGTCGGTATCGCGTTGGTGCTGTCGGCGGTGTTCGTGCCGATGGCCTTCTTCGGCGGTTCGGCCGGCGCCATCTACCGCCAGTTCTCGCTGACCATCGTGTCGGCGATGGCGCTGTCGGTGGTGGTCGCCCTGGTGCTGACCCCGGCGCTCTGCGCCACCATCCTGAAGCCTGTGACCGTCGGCCACGGCCATTCGAAGAGGGGCTTCTTCGGCCTGTTCAACCGCGGCTTCGACGCCAGCAGCCGGGTCTATGTCCGCGGCGTGCGCGGCGCGGTGAACCGTCTGGGCCGCTATTTCATCGCCTATCTGCTGATCCTCGGCGGGCTGGGCTACCTGTTCCTGCAGATGCCGTCCTCCTTCCTGCCGACGGAGGACCGCGGCCAGCTGTTCGTGCTGTGGTCGGCCCCGCCGAATGCCAGCGCCGAGCGCACGGCCGAGACCGCCAAGGCCGTCACCACCCATTTCCTGGAAAAGGAGAAGGACAGCGTCGAAGGCCTGTTCACCATCGTCGGCTTCAACTTCTCCGGCCGCGGCCAGAATGCCGGCATGGCCTTCGTCCGGCTGAAGGACTGGAGCGAGCGCGAATCCCCGGCGCAGAAGCCGCAGGCCATCGCAGGGCGGGCGATGGGGGCGCTGTCTCGGCTGAAGGATGCGGTGGTCTTCGCCTTCCTGCCGCCGTCGGTTCCCGGCCTCGGCAACGCCACCGGCTTCGACCTGCAGCTGGTCGACCGTGGCGGGCTGGGCCATGACCGGCTGATGCAGGCGCGCAACCAGCTGCTGGGCATGGCGGCGCAGAACCCGAAGCTGGTCGGCGTCCGTCCCAACGGCCTGGAGGACACGCCGCAGTTCAAGCTGGACGTCGACCGCGAGAAGGCGAGCGCGCTCGGCCTTGCGCTCAGCGACATCAACACGACGCTGTCGGTGGCCTGGGGTTCCTCCTACGTCAACGACTTCATCGACCAGGGCCGGGTGAAGAAGGTCTATCTGCAGGCCGACGCGCCCTACCGCATGCAGCCGAGCGACATCGACCGCTGGTACGTGCGCAATTCCAGCAACCAGATGGTCCCCTTCTCCGCCTTCACGACGGCGCAGTGGATCTACGGTTCGCCGAAGCTGGAGCGCTACAACGGCGCCTCCTCGCTGAACATCCAGGGATCGGCCGCGCCGGGCATCAGCTCGGGCGAGGCAATGGCCGAGATGGAGGCGATGATGCAGAAGCTGCCGCCGGGCATCGGCTTCGAATGGACCGGCCTGTCCTACGAGGAACGGCTCAGCGGCTCGCAGGCCCCGGCGCTCTACGCCCTGTCGATGATCATCGTCTTCCTCTGCCTGGCGGCGCTCTATGAGAGCTGGTCGGTGCCGGTGTCGGTGATCATGGTGGTGCCGCTGGGCGTCATCGGCGCGGTCATCGCCGCGACGCTGCGCGGCCTGCCGAGCGACGTCTATTTCCAGGTCGGCCTGTTGACCACCATCGGCCTGTCGGCGAAGAACGCCATCCTGATCGTGGAGTTCGCCAAGTCGCTCTACGACGAGGGCATGGAGCTGAAGGAGGCCGCGATCGAGGCCTGCCGCCAGCGTCTGCGGCCGATCATCATGACGTCGCTGGCCTTCGTCCTCGGCGTGCTGCCGCTGGCTATCGCCACCGGCGCGGGGTCGGAGAGCCAGAACGCCATCGGCGTCGGCGTGATGGGCGGCATGATCTCCGCCACCGTGTTGGCGATCCTGTTCGTACCGGTCTTCTTCGTCGCGGTCTACCGCCTGTTCGCCCGCCGGCGCCCCGGCCAGGGCGCCATGCCGCAGCCGGCGGCAGGGGACTGAGCGGGCAGGCCGTTCGGCCGGATCAACGGAAAGCGCCGGGTCCCTCGTGGGCCCGGCGCTTTTTCTTGGGCGGCAGGATGGAACACCGTGGAACAGGTCCGCCCCATCCGTTCAATCCGCCTACCTCCCTTCGATCGTGGGACGTCCCACGAAAGGAGGGGGGCGCTTGTGGGCCATGCGGCGTCGGAAGAGACGCGTCCTCTACGTTTCAGGCTTTATTGGGCCGGCAGAGCCGGGACGCCGTCCTTCCACTGGTCCCAGTGGCCGACGATGTGGTCGACCATGCGGGAGCCGACCAGTTCCACATTCTCCACCGTCTCGGCGAATCCGCCGGCGGTTTCGCCCGGCTTCGGGTCGAGATGCTGCAGGGTGGTCTCGTTGGGGTTGCCCTGGTCGAAATTGACGGCGCCGCGCAGGCTCATCACCCGGTCGGAGCCCTGCAGCCGCTTGATCACCAGAGTGATCGCCGCCGCCTCCATCTCGGTGATGACGTAATCGTCGGCGCCATAGAGCTTGGCGATGTACTGCGCCTGCTCCGACATGCCGGGGCCGTGGAAGAAGGTGTCGCCGGTCATGTGCGTGCCGGTGCCCACGAAAGGAGCACGTTGCGCGGTCTCCTGCGGATAGCGCTTGCGATAGGCACGGGCGGACTCGCTGTCCTTCAGCGGCGTGTCGGCGGTCAGCCGCATCGCCCAGGAGACCAGCGCCGGGTTCATCGGGAACAGGCGCACCGCTTCATAGCCCTTGCGCGGCATGAAGGTCGGCTCGCCCGGCTTGCCTTCCTCCGGCGCCCAGCGGTGGCCCAGGTCATAGTCGACCACCCAGGTCGCCCAACTGACCTCGCCGATGGTGCCGCGCGACGGCGGCGTGCCGGCCACGCCGGTGACCAGGAAATAGGCTTGCGACAGGTCGAGCTGCGGGTTCAGCAGGATCGCCTGCATCGAGGCGGAGGAACTGACCTTGCCCATGCCCAGCACCGACCCGCACACGCCGTCGGCGTTGCAGTAGACCGGGTTCAGCGCGCCCTTCACCGTGATCGGCTCGGCAGTCTGCCAATAGCGATCGTACCAGTGCTGGAACTCGCCCGCCCGGTCGCCGGTGTTCTTGCCGATCTCGAACATCGACCCGACGAACACCTTGACCTTGACCGGTTCGGCGGCCTGAAGAGATCCGTTCAGCCCGAACAGGAGCAGGGCCGACAGGGCGGCGCTGCGGCAGCAGGAGAGCAACGGCATCGAACTTTCACTCCGTGGGACAAAGACGCACGGGAGTATGCAATGCCCGAGCCATGCCCGTCCGTTTCGTTCGTATAAAAACGGAAAACGCCCCGCACCGGGCGGTGCAGGGCGTTTTTCCAAACTGGACAGGCGGTCAGGCCGCGACGCGCTCTTCCTCCGCGTCCACCGTCACCGGTGGCACCCAGGGGATCAACTCCCGGCCGGTGTTGGCGAGGCGCCTGGGCTCAATGCGGCCGATCACGCGGGTGCCTTCCTTGGCGATGCGCAGGATGTCGCCATCCTCCGGAACCAGGGCACGCTCGACACCGCAGGCGCGGGCGAGGCGGGCGTGGGCTTCCATATGCTCGATGGTGCCGTGGACCGGAACCGCGAAGCGCGGGCGGACCAGCCCATACATGCGGGCGAGGTCGTCGCGCTTGGGGTGGCCGGAGACGTGGACCGGCGCATCGGCCGGGGTGACGATCTCCACCCCCATGCCACGCAGATGCTCGTGGATTTCGGCCAGCGCCTCCTCGTTGCCGGGGATGGTGCGGGCGGAGAAGATGACGGTGTCGCCCTCTTCCAGCCACAGCTCGCGGTGCTCGTTGCGGGCCAGACGGCTGAGCGCCGCCCGTTCCTCGCCCTGGCTGCCGGTGCACAGGAACACGAGGTTCTCGCGCGGCGTCCAGGAGGCCTCGCGGACATCCATGAAGTCCGGCACATGGTCGAGATAGCCGCAGGCCTGCGCCGCCTTTTCCATGCGCAGCATGGAGCGGCCGACCAGCACCACCTTGCGCCCGACCGCCGCCGCCGCTTCCGCCACCGCGGTCATGCGGGCGACGTTGGAGGCGAAGCCGGTCACCGCGATGGCGCCCGGACGGTTGGCGAAGGCGCCGATCAGGCCGGCGCGGGCGTCGGCCTCCGATCCCGTCGCACCGGGCACGTCGGCGTTGGTGCTGTCGCACATCATGGCGAGCAGCCCCTCGTCGCCCAAGCGCTTCAGCGCGGCGACATCGGTGGTCCGGCCGATCAGCGGATCGGGATCGAACTTCCAATCGCCGGTGTGCAGCACTGTGCCGGCCGCCGTGCGGATCGCCAGCGACATCGGTTCGGGGATCGAATGGGTGACGGCGATGGTCTCGACCCGGAACGGACCGATGGTCAGCGTGTCGCCGATGTCGAAGGTCTGCACCTTGGCGGCCCGATGCGCGCCCTTTTCCTTCAGCCGGTCGCGGATGATGTGCGAGGCGAAGGGGCTGGCATAGATCGGGCAGCGCAGACGCGGCCACAGATGGTGGATCGCACCGATATGGTCCTCGTGCGCGTGGGTCACCACCAGACCGACGACGTCCTGCATCCGCTCTTCGATGAAGGTCGGATCGGCCATCAGGCTGTCGATGCCCGGCGCCTCGTCGCCCATGAAGGCGACGCCGGCGTCCACGATCAGCCACTTTCCGGCATGGCCGTAGAGCGCCATGTTCATGCCGATGCGGGAACAGCCGCCCAGCGGAAGGAACAGGATCTCGTCCTTGCCCGGAACCGGGCCGGTGGGGCCGCCGCCATGGACCGTGTTGGCCGTCGGGCGGGAGCCGTCGAAGTCATCACGCGGACGTTGGTTGCGTGCGCGGTTGTTCGGCGCCATCCGGCGCCGCCTTGAATCAAACGTCATGCCTCTGTCGTACGTCTCACTTAGGCCGGCATTCGACGCTGCCGGACGGGCGTGCATCGCTCGTCGATGCGGATCTCGGTGTGGAGGGACCCGGCCGGAGGCGCCATGCGGCGGCCATCGGTACGGCTGGGGTGCGAATGTTTCGTAAGGGCTTATGTGGGCAAAGGGAGGCGGACGTCAAGGGCGCGCGTGAAAGGTCACACGAAATGGTGGGGCATTGCTGGGATGCGTGGGGGGAGATGGGGGTCAGGGATTGAGCGCAGAGCTCATCTGACAGTACGCTCTGGATGATTGTTCAGTAGGCGTGGCGGCGTGGCGTCGAACGTTCGCGTGGTTGTTAAAGCTCTTATTTCGCTGTGCGCCAGCCAAACTCACCACTCAACAGTGTGTTTCAGTGGCTGAGAATGCATATTCTGCAGACTGGCCGCTTGATATAAATTCCAAGTTCCATTAAAATCCATAAAACTCTCTATTTGAGAAATGTCATTCTGGTTAAGTGATATTGAAAAATGAGCAAAAAGCGCAGAACACAATCCTTTGACGATCCGGTGATCGCAGCGCAGAGGATTGTTGCCGATGCTGAAATCGAATTGCATCAAGAAATTGCAAAGATATGGAAGCGCCTCGATTGGACGGATCCGAGCGTGGCGTTTTATGGTGAGACGAACGCCGGTAAGTCAACTTTGATCGAGGCCCTGCTGCTTCTGTTCCGCTCTGCCGGAGACAAACCCGGCGACGCGATCGGGGATGGCTCTCCGGATTACACGCGCAAAGCCAGCGCCTATCCCTGCCTGTATGACGGTACCGGTTTCAACCTTGTCGACGTACCGGGTATCGAGGGCGACGAGGCGAAAGTCGCTATTGAAATAGAGAACGCTCTCCACCGTGCCCATGTGGTCTTTTACGTTACCGCCGATGCCCGGCCGCCGCAGGGCGGCGACGATGGGCGGGACGGGACGCTGGAAAAGATCAAGCGGCAACTTAAGCCGCAGGCAAAGGTCTGGGCGGTCTATAATAAGAAGCTGAACAACCCACGGCAAATCGGTACTTCGCTTGCCAGCGACGATGAGAATCAGAGCCTTGCCGACGGCGTGAATTCGCTCGATGGGAAGATGCGCGAAGTGCTGGGTTCTCATTATCAAGGGCATGTTGTTCTAAGCGCCTTGCCCGGCTTTCTGGCACTGGCCGATAACCTGCCGTCCGACAGCCGCTTCGCCAGCCAGCGAGAGAAATTTCTCACGAGAGTGAGTTCCACTGACCTGCTGGCGTTCAGCAACGTCGAAGAGTTTGGAAGATTGTTGAGAAACAATGTTCCGACCCGGAGTGAAATCGCTCAAACCAATCTCGACAAGCTGCTTCCACCCATCACGGCGGCTGTCGATTCCTTGGAAAAGAAAGCTGAGCACCACTTCGCCAAACCTGCCAGAGAGTTGGGGAAGCAGCTTAAGAGGCTGGGGCCGGAACTCGAACTGATCGCCGAAGATGCGTCGAAAGCCGTGAAACGCCTCACCGATGAGGTGACGAATGGGTGCGTCTTGCGCGTGCGGAAGGAGATGTTGCAGGCGATTGAAAAAGGGCTGAGCGGGGATGACGAGCTGAAGAGGAAGCTTGAGCAGGTTCTTGATGATGAGCGCGATCGACTTCCGGAGACTGTCAATAGCAGGGTAGGGAGTACCGTTCGTAATGCCCAAAACTCGTGTAAGGAAGCGCTTCAGCTCGTCGAGAAATACCTCAATGATAACCATGCATTTGACAGTAAGGATTTTGTCTCTTCCTTCTCTCATGCTGCAGAGGTTAGCACGAATAGCGGCATCGACTGGGGTGGGGTTGTTGGGACCGCCGTAAACACGGCAGTGGCTTTGCTGGCCGGCGGGCCGATAATTGCTGGAATTACTGCGGTTATGGGCATTTTTCGCAGCTTCTGGAATTTCTTCAGCAGCGATTATCACAAGGATCAGCAGAAGCTTTCCCTAAATAAGAACATCGACATGATAAAACCAAAATTGCGCAAAGATGTGAATGAAACACTGCGACAGGTTGAGAGCGATCTTAGGAAACACGTTCTTGATATGACGCTTCCCTTGCAAGCCGTGGAACAGAATTTTCGGGCGGCAGACAATTCGATGAGAGAGGCAGTTGGTGAACTGAGGCAGCTTGCTGAAGACCCTTCCTACCTTTACCGCTATGCCGAGGTGTATTCGTCGACTGGCTGAGAGAGATGTCGCAGGCATCCGAGACCGGCAGTCAGTCCAATCCATTTCACCCTCCAGGAATGATCATGATGGCCTCCCACCAGACCCATGACGTGAGCGATATTCTGACTTTTCTTGAAACCGGCGAGAAGCTGGGGATTACGCTTCCTAGGCATCTGAGAGAGAAGCTCGACAAGCTCAGCGTCGCCGGGGCAGGGAAGCTGAAGGTTGCGCTGGTTGGCGGTTTCTCCGAGGGCAAGACGTCGCTTGCGGCCGCTTGGCTCGGCATGGTGCCCGACGACATGAAGATCAGCCAGAGCGAGTCATCGAACGCGGTCACGGTCTATGACGCCAGCGACGAGGTTGAGCTGATCGACACGCCCGGCCTGTTCGGCTTCAAGGAAAAGAACATTGGCGATGGTATAGCGGAAAAATACAAGGAGTTGAGTCGGAAATATGTGAGCGAGGCCAATCTCGTCCTCTATGTCCTGAATCCATCCAATCCGCTGAAGGACAGTCATCGGGACGAACTGAACTGGCTTTTCCGTGAGCTTGCCCTGCTCTCGCGTACTGTCTTCGTCATCGGCCGCTTCGACATGGTTGCCGATGTCGAGGACGATGCAGATTACGAGCGCAATCTGGAAATCAAGAAAGCGAACATCAGATCCCGCCTGCGGGATTTGATCGAACTAACGGCCGATGAGGAAGCAAGCCTGTCCATCGTCGGCGTTGCGGCCAATCCGTTCGATGAAGGCATCGCAAACTGGCTGGAGCGTCCCGACGAATACGTTCGGCTGTCCCATATCGACGATTTGCGCACAGCCACCGCGGAGAAGGTCGATGCCGTAGGCGGAGCGGAGGAGGCAAAGCGCCAGACCTGCCTCTCGATCCTTCGGGATGTAACGGAGCGTCTGCTGCTGCCGGCGCGTCAAGCGGCGGAAGAGGCCGAGCAGTCGGCCGCCATCGCCGATGGGAAAGCCAAGGAGGAAGAGCCGCGCCTTGCCCGCTACAAGCGGGAGGCCGCAGAGGCTCAGATGGCGCTCCGTCGGGAAGTGGACGATTATTTCGCCGATCTGATCACCGAAGCCAAGCACACCGGTATGGACGGTTTCGAGGAATTCTTCAACCGCAAGATCGGGCGGGATGGGGTTGCCGTGACGGCAGCGATCAAGAACGCCTTCACACGGGAACTCGGTCCGATCAGTCAGCAGATCGTCACAATGAGTGCGAATTTCGTTGCCGACGGTTCCGGCGAGACTGCGTTGACAAACACGCTCGGCAAAATGGCCGGCAAGTTCGGGGGCAGCGCTACGATCAGCAACACGATGATCCTGAAAGCTCGCGACTGGGTGATGCCCGCATTCAAGTTCAAGCCGTATGGTGCCATCAAGGCGGCGCGCTTCGCCAATGGTGCTCTGGCAGGGATAGGTATCGCGCTGGAAATCTGGTCGATGTGGCGGGAGTCGCAAAGGGTTGAAAAATTCGAGGAAGATCGCCGGGAAATCGTGAAGGATTTGGAGGACCAACGCTCCAACCTTCTCACGCACATCGACTCTCCCGACTTCATGTCGACCTATTTCCCCCAGATCGAAGCGATGCATGCGCTGTTCGAAGCGTTGCGCAACGCGTTCATTGAGGCTGCAGAACGCAATGGCGCAATGCGTGACTGGGCGAGGGAGGCCGAGACCCTCCACCTACGCTACGGGGGTGAACCGCCGCGGTTGCCCGGGGCGGGAGTCGTCATCGACATGTAGAGAGCGTCGCAACCCGGGAACGACATCACTTCCGTTCGGGAAGAGGACCGCCGCCCTCCTACAACGCAGGAGGGCGGTCGCCGACCCGAAGCCTCACGGCCTCAGTGGTTATCCCGCGGAATCCCCATCGTCTGCGCCACGCGCTGGTACTTGACCGCCGGCTTCAGGACCATGCCCTCGTCCAACTGGTCGACGATGCCGCGCTGGATCTCCTGCCACGGAGTCTGCGACGGCGGGGCGGGGTAGCCGCCGGCGGCCTCCAGCGTGGCCTTGCGGTCGGCCAACTCCGCTTCGGAGATCAGGATGTCGGCGCTGCCGCGGCGCAGGTCGATGCGCACGCGGTCGCCGCTGCGCAGCAGGCCGAGATTGCCGCCGGCCGCCGCCTCCGGCGAGGCGTTGAGGATGGATGGGGAGCCCGACGTGCCCGACTGCCGCCCGTCGCCGATGCAGGGCAGGGAATGGATGCCTCGGCGGATGAGGTCGGCGGGGGGCCGCATGTTCACCACCTCCGCAGCACCCGGATAGCCGATGGGGCCGGTGCCGCGGATGACCAGGATGGTGTAGGCGTCGATGCCCAGCGAAGGGTCGTCGATGCGGTGATGGTAGTCCTCCGGGCCGTCGAAGACGACGACCTTGCCCTCGAACGCCTCCGGGTCCTGGGGGTTGGACAGGTAGCGCTCGCGGAACTCGTCGGAGATCACGCTGGTCTTCATGATGGCGGCGTTGAACAGGGTGCCGCGCAGCACGACGAAGCCGGCGTTGATCTTCAGCGGGTCGTCGATCGGATGGATGACGCGGGTGTCGAGGATCTCGGTGTTGCGGCAGTTCTCGCCGATGGTCCGGCCATTGACGTTGGGCGCGTCCTCGCGGATCAGGCCCTGGCGCATCAGCTGCGACACCACCGCCGGCACGCCGCCGGCGCGGTGGAAGTCCTCGCCCAGATACTCGCCGGCCGGCTGGAGGTTGACCAGCAGCGGCACGCCCAGCCCGTGGGTCTGCCAGTCGTCCACGGTCAGCGGCACGCCGATGTGCTTGGCGATGGCGTTGATGTGGATCGGCGCGTTGGTCGAGCCGCCGATGGCGGAGTTGACGACGATGGCATTGAGGAAGGCGTCGCGGGTCAGGATGTCGGACGGCTTGATGTCCTGGCGCACCATCTCGACGATGCGCTTGCCGGTCTCGTAGGCGGCCTGCTGGCGCTCGCGGTAGGGGGCGGGGATGGCGGCGGAACCGGGGAGCTGCATGCCCAGCACCTCCGCCAGCGAATTCATGGTGGAGGCGGTGCCCATCGTGTTGCAGTAGCCGGTCGAGGGGGCGGACGAGGCCACCAGCTCGATGAAGCCCTGATAGTCGATCTCGCCGGCCGCCATCAACTGGCGGGCCTTCCACACGATGGTGCCCGAACCGGTGCGCTCGCCGCGGAACCAGCCGTTGAGCATCGGGCCGACCGACAGCGCGATGGCCGGGATGTTGACGGTCGCCGCCGCCATCAGGCAGGCCGGGGTGGTCTTGTCGCAGCCGATGGTCAGCACCACGCCATCCAGCGGATAGCCGTGCAGCACCTCGACGAGGCCGAGATAGGCGAGGTTGCGGTCGATGGAGGCGGTCGGCCGCTTGCCGGTCTCCTGGATCGGGTGGACCGGGAACTCGATGGCGATGCCGCCGGCGGTGCGGATGCCCTCGCGCAGCCGTTCGGCCAGGACCAGATGGTGGCGGTTGCAGGGGCTGAGGTCGGAACCGGTCTGGGCGATGCCGATGATGGGGGCGCCGGACTGCAGCTCCTCCCGCGTCAGGCCGAAGTTCAGGTAGCGCTCCAGGTAGAGCGCGGTCATGTCGGGATTGGCGGGGTTGTCGAACCACGCGCGCGACCGCAGCCGACGCCCTTTATCGGAGGAGTTGGGAGGGAAGGGGGGCTTCGTATCGGTCATATCGACACCGGTTTCAGGTTGGGGCGCGGGCCGGATCGGCGGCGCCGGAGTTGGGGGTGCGTCGCTGCGGCGGCGTTACCAGTCGAAGGCGTCGGTGCGGTGCCAGCGCCCGACCATGCAGGCGTCGGCGACCAGGGACAGCGGGCGGGCGTCGACGTCGCTCGCCCCATCGCCTATCAACCGGTGGAAGTGGCGATAGATGCGCTGGTATTCGGTGTCCGGCTCGGCCAGCACATGCGTGCCGTCCACCATCAGGCGGGTCCCGCCATGGGTGAGCTCGAGGCGGCCGCCATCGGTTTCCCCATCGGTCTCGATGACGATGGACCAGGTCTGCTCGCCCTGCTGGAGGAAGTCGAAATCGGCGGTGACGCGGCCGATGCGGGAACCGGGAGCGGCCGACATCTCCAGCGTCGCGGCGATGGGGGTGTCGCGGTTGGCCGGCACATGCAGGTCGGCGGAGCGGACGAAGACCGGGGCCGGCAGGATGTCGGTCAGGATCGACAGGGCGTTGATGCCGGGGTCGAAGACGCCGAAACCGCCGGCCGCGAAGATCCAGTCCTGGCCCGGATGCCAGCGCCGCACATCCTCCTTCCAGGTGATGGCGACGCTGCGGATCTCGGCATCCGCCAGCCGGCGGCGGGTTTCCTCCACCGCCGGGTTGAACTGCGAATGCCAGGCGGTGAACAGGGTACGCCGCGCGGCCTCGGCCTCCGCCACCAGATCGTGAAGCTCCGACAGGGTGGCGGCGGGCGGCTTCTCGATCAGCACATGGCAGCCGGCGCGCAGCGCCTCGACCGTCAGGCCGTGACGAACGGCGGGCGGGGTGCAGAGCGCCACGGCGTCGAGGCCGGGCAGGGCCGCGAGCACCTCCGCCTGGGAGCGGAAGGTCGGAACGTTGTCGGCAGAGGCGCCGTCCGGGCTGACCACGGCGGCCAATTCGAACAGGCCGGTGGCGGCAATGGCCGGGATATGCTGGTCGCGGGCGATCTTTCCCAGACCGACGAGGCCGAGGGTGGGGAGCGTCATGGTGATTGTCCGGTCGGGGCGGAAGGCCTCAGGCCTTGCCCTTGTTGTAGACGTCGAAGCAGACGGCGGCGAGCAGCACCAGACCCTTGATCACCTGCTGCCAGTCGATGCCGATGCCGAGGATCGACATGCCGTTGTTCATCACACCCATGATGAAGGCGCCGATCACCGCACCGGTCACCCGGCCGACACCGCCGGAGGCCGACGCGCCGCCGATGAAGCAGGCGGCGATTACATCCAGCTCGAACGACACGCCGGCCTTCGGCGTGGCGGTGTTGAGCCGCGCGGCGAAGATCAGGCCGGCGAGCGCAGCCAGCACGCCCATGTTCACGAAGGTGTAGAAGGACAGGCGGCGGGTGTCGATGCCCGACAGCTTGGCGGCCTTCTCGTTGCCGCCCAGCGCGTAGATGCGCCGGCCGATGGTGGTGTCGCGGGTGACGAAGGCGTAGATGCCGATCAGCAGCGCCATGATGATCAGGACGTTCGGCAGCCCTTTGTACGAGGCCAGCAGCATGCCGATATAGGCGACCACCGCGAACAGCCCGGCGCTCTTCAGCAGGAACAGCGGCAGCGGCTCCTGTTCGATGGCGAAGCGGTGGCGGCGGATGCGGGCGGCGACGCTGAGGCCGATGATGATCGCCGGCGTCACCAGGCACAGCAGAAGCGTGGTGGTGTGGAAGCCGGCCGTGCCGAAGACGTCGGGGATGAAGCCGGAACTGAGGCGCTGGAACTCCACCGGGAAGGGACCGACGGATTGGCCGGCCAGCAGCGCGAGGCTCAGGCCGCGGAAGACCAGCATGCCCGCCAGCGTCACGATGAAGGAGGGGATACGGAAATAGGCGACCCAATATCCCTGTGCAGCGCCGATGGCGGCGCCGGCCAGCAGGCAGAGGATGGCGGTCGGGATGAAATGCAGCTGGAACTGCACCATCAGGATGGCGGCCAGCGCGCCGATGAAGCCGACGATGGAGCCCACCGACAGATCGATGTGCCCGGCGACGATCACCAGCAGCATGCCCAGCGCCATGATGACGATGTAGCTGTTCTGCAGGACGAGGTTGGTGAGGTTCAACGGCTGCAGCAGCGTGCCGTTGGTCATGTACTGGAAGAAGGCCACGATCGCCAGCAGCGAGATCAGCATGCCGTAATCGCGCATGTGGCTCTTCAGGAACCTGGCCATGGAGGCCTGGCGCGGCGGGGCGGCCGGAAGATTCAGTTCGGCGCTCATTGCAGGGACTCCCGGGCAACCATGCTCTGCGTGACCGCCGGAGCCTTCACGGACGAGGACATGATGGCGTGCATGATCTTTTCCTGGCTGGCCTCGGCCGCCGGCATCTCGGCGACCAGCGCCCCTTCGTTCATCACGTAGATGCGGTCGGCGACACCCAGCAATTCGGGCAGTTCCGACGAGATCAGGATGACGCCGCGGCCTTCGGCCACCAGCTGGTTGACGATGGTGTAGATTTCATATTTGGCGCCGACGTCGATGCCGCGGGTCGGCTCGTCCAGGATCAGCACCTGCGGGTCGGCGAACAGCCATTTGCTGAGCACGACCTTCTGCTGGTTGCCGCCGGACAGGTTGACCGTCTGCTGGAACACGTCGGAACAGCGGATGCGCAGGCGGCGGCGGAAGTCGTTGGCGACCTCGATCTCGCGCTCGTGATGGATGACGCCGCGCCTGGCGACCCCGTCCAGATTGGCCAGCGTCACGTTGTGGCGGATGTCGTTGTCCAGCACGAGGCCGTAATGCTTGCGGTCCTCGGTGGCATAGGCCAGCCCGTTGCCCATGGCTTTGCTGATGGTGGACACGTCGATCTCGCGCCCGCCGAGGAAGGCCTGGCCACGGATGTTGCGGCCATAGGACCGGCCGAACAGGCTCATGGCGAATTCGGTGCGGCCGGCGCCCATCAGGCCGGCGATGCCGACCACCTCGCCCCGGCGGACATGCAGGTCGATGTCCTTGACGACGCGGCGGCCGGGATGGATGGGATGGTCGGCGCTCCAGCCCTTCACCTGGAAGAGGATGTCGCCGGGGTTGCCGGCGCGGCGGGGATAGCGGTCGGCAAGGTCGCGGCCGACCATGCCCTTGATGATGCGGTCCTGGCTGATCGGGCCGTGGTGGCAGTCCAGCGTCTCCACCGTGGTGCCGTCGCGCAGGATGGTGACGCGGTCGGCGACCTTGGCGATCTCGTTCAGCTTGTGCGAGATCAGGATAGAGGAGATGCCCTGTTCCTTGAAGCGCAGCAGCAGGGCAAGAAGCGCGTCGCTGTCGCTTTCGTTCAGGCTGGCCGTCGGCTCGTCCAGGATCAGCAGCTTGACCTGCTTGGACAGGGCCTTGGCGATCTCCACCAACTGCTGCTTGCCGACGCCGATGTCGGTGATCAGCGTCTCCGGCGAATCCGTCAGCCCGACCATGCGCAGGAGTTCGCGCGCCCGCGCAGTGGCGGCCATCCAGTCGATGACGCCCCGTTTCGCCTGCTCGTTGCCGAGGAACAGGTTCTCGGTGATCGACAGCAGCGGGACCAGCGCCAGTTCCTGGTGGATGATGATGATGCCCAGCTTCTCGCTGTCGGCGATGCCGCGGAAGGCGACGGGCTGGCCGCGGAATCGGATCTCGCCGTCATAGGTCCCATGCGGATAGACGCCGCTCAGCACCTTCATCAGCGTCGATTTGCCGGCGCCGTTCTCGCCGATCAGCGCGTGGATCTCCCCCTCGCGGACCGAGAGGTTGACGTCGTCGAGCGCCTTGACGCCCGGAAACGTCTTGGTGATGCCGCGCATCTCAAGAATGCTGTCCATGGATGACCCCCGGTCGTCCGCCTGCATGGTCCGGCGGAGCGCTGGAGCGGAATGCCGGGCGGCATCCGCTCCAACGCCGCTCACTCACTTGATCTGCGATTCCTTGTAGTAGCCGCCGTCGACCAGGACCTGCTTCCAGTTCATGGAGTCGACGCTGACCGGCTTCAGCAGATAGGAGGGGACGACCTTCTTGCCGTTGTCGTAGGTCTTGGTGTCGTTGACCTGCGGGGTGCGGCCGGCCAGCAGGTCGTCGACCATGCCCACCGTGACCTTCGCCAGTTCGCGGGTGTCCTTGAAGACGGTGGAGCGCTGCTCGCCCGCCAGGATCGACTTCACCGACGGCACTTCGGCGTCCTGGCCGGTGACGACCGGCATCGGCTGCGAGGCCGAGCCGTAACCGACACCCTTCAGCGAGGAGATGATGCCGATGCTGATGCCGTCATAGGGCGACAGCACGGCGTCCAGCGTCTTGTTGCCGTAATAGGCGCTCAGCAGATTGTCCATGCGGGATTGGGCGGCGGCGCCGTCCCAGCGCAGGGTGGACACCTTGTCCATGCCGATCTGCCCGCTCTGCACCTTCAGCTTGCCGCCGTCGATGTAGGGCTGCAGCACCGACATGGCGCCGTTGTAGAAGAAATAGGCGTTGTTGTCGTCGGGGGAGCCGCCGAACAGCTCGATGTTGAACGGACCCTTGCCCTCCTTCAAGCCGAGAGCCTTCTCGATGTAGGCGGCCTGGAGCACGCCGACCTGGAAGTTGTCGAAGGTGGCGTAGTAATCGACGTTGGCGGAACCGCGGATCAGCCGGTCGTAGGCGATGACCTTCACGCCCTGTTCCGCCGCCTTCTGCAGCACGTCGGTCAGCGTCGTCCCGTCGATGGCGGCGATCACCAGAACCTTGTCGTTCTTGGTGACCATGTTCTCGATCTGGGCGAGCTGGTTGGGGATGTCGTCCTCGGCATATTGCAGGTCGGTCTTGTATCCCTTTTCCTGGAAATACTTGACCATGTTGTTGCCGTCGTCGATCCAGCGCGCCGACGACTTGGTCGGCATGGCGATACCGATGGTCGGCTTGTCCTGCGCCATCGCCGGGGCGGCTGCGGTGCCGGTGGCGATCAGCAGGCCGATGGTGAGGCCGCCAAGTTTGCCAGCCAGTTTTGAACCGAAGGAAGAACGCATAGGAGACGACATGGACCGGAATCCTCCCCGTTTCTACGGCACGCGCTTCGCAGCCCCCACGTTCGGTGTCGCGGACGGCATGGGACGCGATGGTTTGTACCCCTAGCAATCCTCCGTTTCCCCATAACTGTCAAATATGATTATTCGGCAATCCGATATGCATTTCGATATCGGATGACGGTTCCGCCAACTGGCGCATCTTGCGTTCCGACGCCGCGCGCACCGCCGACAGAACGGTGCGGGCCCCCGGCGACAGCGGCCGGTCCTTCAGCCAGAAGATGCCGTAGGGCTCCACGCTGAAGCGCTTGTGGAAAGGCATGATGGTGTAGCAGCCGCCGGGCGTGAACACCTGGGCGAGCGCGCGGGCGAAGACGGTGATCGACTCCGTCTCCGCCACCATCGCCATCGAGATGACCGGCGACGCGCTTTCGATCACCTTGTGCGGCAGCCGGGCGCCCTCGGCGCGGAACAGCGCCTCCACCCGGTCGCGCAGCAGCGTGCCGACCGGCTGCAGGATCCAGGTGGCATCAGACAGGTCGGCGGCGGTCAGCGGGCGGCCGAGCCGCAGCAGCGGGTTGCCCGCGCGGCAGATGAAGCAGAGTTCCTCGCTGCTGATCTCCTGATACTCGAAGGCGGTGGGGTCGAAATGGCCCGGCAGGCGGCCGATGGCGAAATCCATCACCCCCTGATGCACCCGCTCGGCCAGCACGTCGCTGGTCTCCACCGCCACGGCGATCTTCAGGTTGGGATGCTCGCGGGTCAGGCTGCTGATGACGGGAACCACCAGTTCCACCGCCGGGGCCATCACCGTGCCGACCGACACCCGGCCGCTGTGCCCGGCCAGCAGCGCGTTCAGTTCCTCCCCCGTTTCCTGCAACTCGCTGAGGATCATCCTGGCGTGGCGGATCATCAGGCTGCCGTACCAGTTCGGCTCGATCCCGCGGCCATGGCGGTCGAACAGCTCGATCCCCAGCGTTTCCTCCAGGTCGCCCAACAATTTGGAGGCCGCCGGCTGCGACATGTTCAGGCTGGCGGCGGCCCGGTGCAGGTTGCGGTGTTCGTCGAGCGCTGCGAACAGCTGGAGATGGCGCAGCTTCAGCCGGGCCTTCTGGAACCAGTTCGGGGGGAAGCGCTGGGGGGTCACGGGTGGTTGCCTCCGGTCGGGCGCCGGCACCGGGTTGCGGAATGCCGGTATACGACAATTGATATCGCAGATGCCCATCTTCGTATTGGACGATTATCAAGAGGCCTCTTATCGTTCGGGTCGTCAACAATTTTTCAAATGGCTGGCGGCAACGACAGCCTCAGGGTGCGAGGGGGAGTGAAGCGGCATGGCGCAGGAAGTGCGTTGCGTCTGGCAGGCCGGGGCGCTGCTGGGGGAGGGCCCGCTCTGGTCCCCACGGCAGGATGCCGTTTACTTCGTCGACATCCGCGGCTCCCGCATCCTGCGCCACGGCCTGTCCGACGGGGCGCAGGCGGGGTGGGAGCTTGACGACGCCGCCTGCTGGCTGGTGGAGCGCGCCGACGGCAACGGCTTCATAGCCGGGCTGCGCTCCCGCAGCGTTGTCCGCCTGCTGCTGGAGCCGGGCGAGGCGATGATCGCCGAGGAGTTGGCGCGGATCGAGCCGGACCGGCCGGGCAACCGGCTGAACGACGGCAAGGCCGATGCGCAGGGCCGGCTGTGGGTCGGCAGCATGGACGATGCGGAGGAGGCGCCGGCCGGCAGCTTCTATCGCATCGATCCCGACGGCGCCGTCACCAGGGTCGACGAGGGCTACACCGTCGCCAACGGGCCGGCGCTGTCGCCGGACGGGCGGACGATCTATCACACCGACAGTGCGGCGCGGACGGTTTATGCCTTCGACATCGGCGCCGACGGCAGCCTGTCCGGCAAGCGGGTCCACATCCGCTTCACCGAGGCCGACGGCTATCCCGACGGCATGACCTGCGATGCCGAGGGCGGGCTGTGGATCGCCCATTGGGATGGTGCGCGCGTCAGCCGCTTCCGTCCCGACGGCAGGCTGGACCGCGCCATCACCCTGCCGGTCTCCCGCGTCACCTCCTGCGTCTTCGCCGGTCCGAACCTCGACCGGCTGTTCGTCACCACCGCGGCGCACGGCCGGCCCGAGGAGCCGCTGGCCGGAGCGCTGTTCGAGTGCGACCCTGGCGTCCGCGGCCTGCCGCCCGGCCGCTTCGGTTCCCCGTCGCACTGACTGCCGATCCGATTTCGATGAAGGACCCCACCGCCATGCCGTCCAGCGCCCGCCCTTACCGCGGAGTCTTCCCCGTCGTCCCCACCATCTTCACCGAAACGGGGGAGTTGGATCTCGACGGCCAGAAGCGCTGCGTCGACTTCATGATCGACGCCGGCTCCACCGGCCTGTGCATCCTCGCCAACTTCTCCGAACAGTTCGTGCTGACCGACGACGAGCGCGCGGTGCTGATGGAGACGATGCTGGCCCATGTCGCCGGCCGGGTGCCGGTGATCGTCACCACCACCCATTTCAGCACCCGCGCCTGCGCCGAGCGCAGCCGCCGCGCCCAGGATATGGGGGCCGCGATGGTAATGGTGATGCCGCCCTACCACGGCGCCACCATCCGCGTGCCGGAGGCCGGCATCGTCGAGTTCTTCCAGCGCGTGTCCGACGCCATCGACATCCCGATCATGATCCAGGACGCGCCGGTGAGCGGCACCCCGCTGCCGGCTCCGCTGCTGGCGCGGATGGCGCGGGAGATCGCGCAGGTCTCCTACTTCAAGATCGAGGTGCCGCAGGCGGCGGCCAAGCTGCGCACGCTGATCGAACTGGGCGGCGACGCCATCGAAGGACCGTGGGACGGCGAGGAGGCGATCACGCTGCTGGCCGACCTCGACGCCGGGGCGACCGGGGCGATGACCGGCGGCGGCTATCCCGACGGCATCCGGCAGATCATCGATCCCTATCTGGCCGGCGACCGCGAGGCGGCGGTGGCGGCCTATGGGCGCTGGCTGCCGCTGATCAACCACGAGAACCGCCAGTGCGGCATCGCCACCGCGAAGATCCTGATGAAGGAGGGCGGTGTCATCAGGTCCGACGCGATGCGTCACCCGATGTCCAGCCCGCACCCGATCAGCCGCGAGGGGTTGCTGGATGCCGCGCGGCGGCTCGATCCGCTGGTGCTGCGCTGGGGGCGGTGAGTGGTCCCGGTGGTGCCCCCTCCCCATCCCTCCCCCGCCCTCGGCCGGGCGAAGGCCGGTCCGATCGCGGGAGAGGGGGTGAGATGCTTGGCAGCGTGGCTTAAATGCAGAACCGGCGGCAGTCCCCTCTCCCTCGAAGAGGGGGAGGGTTAGGGAGGGGGCAAAACGCTCCCAACAAGGAGACCCATCATGACCATCACCGGCGAGATGCTGATCGGCGCCGAGACCCACCGCGGCAGCGAGGGCGAGTTCCGCGCCGTCGACCCCGCAACCGGCGAGGCGCTGGAGCCCGCCTTCGGCGGCGGCGGGACGGCGGAGGTGGAGCGCGCCTGCGCGCTGGCCTGGGCCGCCTTAGACGCCTTCCGCGAAACCGGCCTGGAGCAGCGCGCCACCTTCCTGGAGGCGGTCGCCCAGAACATCCTCGATATCGGCGACGACCTGATCGCCCGCGCCATGGCGGAAAGCGGTCTGCCGCGTGCGCGGTTGGAGGGCGAGCGCGGCCGCACCGTCGGGCAACTGCGCCTGTTCGCCCAGGTGGTGCGCGAAGGAAGCTGGATCGAGGCGCGCATCGACCCGGCCATGCCCGCGCGCACGCCGCTGCCCCGCCCCGACATCCGCCAGCGCCACATCCCGCTGGGGCCGGTCGCGGTGTTCGGCGCCTCGAACTTCCCGCTCGCCTTCTCGGTGGCCGGCGGCGACACCGCGTCGGCCTTCGCCGCCGGCTGTCCGGTGGTGGTGAAGGGCCATGGCGCCCACCCCGGCACGTCGGAACTGGTCGGCCGCGCCATCCGGGCGGCGGTCGCCTCCTGCGGGCTGCCGGAGGGGGTGTTCTCCCTGCTGTTCGGCACCGGCAACGAGATCGGCACGGCGCTGGTCGCCGATCCGCGCATCAAGGCGGTGGGCTTCACCGGTTCGCGCCGCGGCGGGCTGGCGCTGATGGAGGTGGCGTCCAGGCGGCCGGAGCCGATCCCGGTCTATGCCGAGATGAGCAGCATCAACCCGGTCTTCCTGATGCCGGCGGCGCTGGCCTCGCGCGCCGAGGCGCTGGGCAAGGGCTTCGTCGCCTCGCTGACCATGGGGGCGGGGCAGTTCTGCACCAACCCCGGCATCCTGCTGGGCGTCGAGGGCCCGGATCTCGACCGCTTCGTCGCGGCGGCGGTGGAGGCCATCGGCGGCAGTGCGGCGTCCACCATGCTGACGCCGGGCATCCATGCCGCCTATGATTCCGGTGTCGCCAAGCTGGCCGGCAGCGGCGAGGTGACGATTCTGGCGCGCGGCATGGCCTGCAGCGGGCCGAACCAGGCGCAGGCGGCCTTCTTCACAACGACGGCGGACGCCTTCCTGGCCGACACTGAGTTGCAGGAGGAGGTGTTCGGCGCCGCGTCGCTGCTGATCCGCTGCCCCGACGTCGCTGCGATGAAGGCGGTGGCGGAAAAGCTGGAAGGGCAGCTGACCGCGACGGTGCAGATGGATGCGGAGGACAAGGCCGCCGTGGCGGCGCTGATCCCGACGCTGGAGCGCAAGGCCGGCCGCATCCTGGCGAACGGCTGGCCGACGGGGGTGGAGGTCTGCCACGCGATGGTGCATGGCGGCCCCTTCCCGGCGACCTCGGACGCCCGCAGCACCTCGGTCGGCACGCTGGCGATCCGCCGTTTCCTGCGCCCGGTCTGCTATCAGGATCTGCCGGCCGACCTGCTGCCGGAGGCTGTGCGCGACGGCAACCCGCTGGGACTGTGGCGGCGGGTGGATGGCGAATTGGGACGGGGATAGGCGAGCCGACCGTCCGACGATATGCGCGCTCTCCCTCGGGTGCGTCGGCCCCGGTTTCTCATGAAGTTGTTTTTCATGGACCGGTGTCACCTTGCGGCCGGGCGGCCTTGCGCTGCCCGGCCGTTCTTTTGACCGGACATATCCTTTTCAGCATCGCATCGGTCAAGAATCGTATTGGACAGTTATGGTTCTGCGTACTTAAAGTGGGCATGGCGAACAAATTTGACCGGGCTGGGATCACGAACTTTCAGCGCGCCATTCCGCCGCCTGCCCCCATCCGAAAGCACGGCAATAAAACCTCAGGGAGTGAAACAGATGTCCAGGAAATGGGTGATCTCCGCCGCCACCGCCGCTGCGGCGCTCTTTATCGGGCTTGGCGCGGTGCAGGCCGCCGACAAGAAGCTGGTGGTCGGCTTCTCGCAGATCGGATCGGAATCGGGCTGGCGCGCGGCCGAGACCAAGACCGCCAAGGCGGAAGCCGAGAAGCGCGGCATCGACCTGAAGATCTCCGACGCCCAGCAGAAGCAGGAGAACCAGATCAAGGCCGTGCGCTCCTTCGTCGCCCAGGGCGTGGACGCGATCTTCATCGCGCCGGTGGTGGCGACCGGCTGGGATTCGGTGCTGAAGGAAGCCAAGGAGGCGAAGATCCCGGTGGTGCTGCTCGACCGCCAGATCGAGACCAAGGACTCCAGCCTCTACATGACCGCCGTCACCTCCGACACCGTGCATGAGGGCCGGGTGGCCGGCGAATGGCTGGCCAAGCAGACCGGCGGCAAATGCGCGGTGGTGGAACTGCAGGGCACCGTCGGCTCCTCCCCCGCCATCAACCGCAAGAAGGGCTTCGACGAGATCGTCGCCAAGAATCCGGGGATGAAGATCGTCCGCACCCAGTCCGGCGACTTCACCCGCGCCAAGGGCAAGGAGGTGATGGAGAGCTTCATCAAGGCGGAGAACGGCGGCAAGGGCATCTGCGCCGTCTACGCCCACAACGACGACATGGCGGTCGGGGCCATCCAGGCGATCAAGGAAGCCGGGCTGAAGCCGGGCAAGGACATCCTGGTCGTCTCCATCGACGGCGTGCCGGACATCTTCAAGGCGATGGCCGAAGGCGAGGCGAACGCCACGGTGGAGCTGACGCCGAACATGGCGGGTCCTGCTTATGACGCATTGATCGCCTTCAAGAAGGACGGCAAGGCGCCGCCGAAGTGGATCCAGACGGAATCGGCCCTGTTCACGCCCGAGACCGCCAAGGCCGAGTACGAGCGCCGCAAGGACGCCTACTGACTTGGGGTAAGGTTTGCAGAAATCCCCCTCTCCCCCCTGGGGAGAGGGCCGGGGTGAGGGGGATGCACAAGGTTGGATTCTCGAGAATCCTCGCCGCGCCACCCCCTCACCCTAACCCTCTCCCCGGGGGGAGAGGGGATTATCCACTTGTTTTTCCGCGCATCCGGCGAGGTCCGTCATGACGGCGTCCACCGCTCCCCCCTCCGCGCCGTTGCTGGCGATCCGCGGGCTGTCGAAGGCCTTTCTCGGTGTCCAGGCGCTCGACGGCGTCGATTTCACCCTGCGCCATGGCGAGATCCATGCCCTGCTGGGCGAGAACGGCGCCGGCAAATCGACCCTCATCAAGACGCTGACCGGCGTCTATCAGCGGGACGGCGGCACCGTGGCGCTGGAGGGGCGGGAGATCGCACCGCGCGGCGTGGAGGAGGCGCAGCGTCTGCACATCGGCACCGTCTATCAGGAGGTGAACCTGCTGCCCAACCTGTCGGTGGCGGAAAACCTGTTCCTGGGACGACAGCCGATGCGCTGGGGGCTGGTCGACCGCGGCGCCATGCGGCGGCGGGCGCGTGCCATTCTGATGCCCTACGGCCTGTCGATCGACGTGACGGCCCCGCTCGGGCGCTTCTCGGTGGCGACGCAGCAGATCATCGCCATCGCCCGCGCGGTGGACATGTCGGCCAAGGTGCTGATCCTGGATGAGCCCACCGCCAGCCTGGACGCGCAGGAGGTGGCGGTGCTGTTCAAGGTGATGCGGACCCTGCGGTCGCGCGGGATCGGCATCGTCTTCGTCACCCATTTCCTCGATCAGGTCTATGAGGTCTGCGACAGCATCACCGTGCTGCGCAACGGCCGGCTGGTGGGCGAGCGGCGCACGGCCGACCTGCCGCGCCTCGATCTCGTCGCCATGATGCTGGGGCGGGAACTGGAGGCGGCGGCCCACCGCATCGACCTCGGCCCGGAGGAGATCGACACCCGTCCGCCGCTGGCCAGTTTCAAGGGATTCGGCAAGTCGCGCAGCGTGGAGCCCTTCGACCTCGACATCCGTCCGGGCGAGGTGGTGGCGCTGGCGGGATTGCTGGGCTCCGGCCGGACGGAGACGGTCCGGCTGGTCTTCGGCATGGACCGCGCCGACCGGGGCGAGGCGACGGTGGACGACCGTGCGGTGCGGCTGAAGGGGCCACGCGACGCCGTGCGGCTCGGCTTCGGCTTCTGTCCGGAGGACCGCAAGAAGGAGGGCATCGTCGGCGAGCTGTCGGTGCGGGAGAACATCATCCTGGCGCTCCAGGCGCGCCAGGGCTGGCTGAAGCCGATCCCGCGCCGCCGGCAGGAGGAGATCGCCGACCGCTTCATCCGCCTGCTCGACATCCGCACGCCGGACGCCGAACGGCCGATCCAGCTTCTGTCCGGCGGCAACCAGCAGAAGGCGCTGCTGGCGCGCTGGCTGGCGACCGAGCCGCGGCTGCTGATCCTCGACGAGCCGACGCGCGGCATCGACGTCGGGGCGCACGCAGAGATCATCCGCCTGATCGAGCGGCTGTGCGCCGACGGCATGGCGCTGCTGGTGGTGTCGTCGGAACTGGAGGAGATCGTCGCCTACAGCCGCCGCGTCGTCGTGCTGCGCGACCGCCGCCATGTGGCGGAACTGAGGGGAGGAGAGGTCAGCGTGGAGCGCATCGTCGCCGCCATCGCGTCCGAGACGCCAGTTGGAGAGGTGCGGCAATGACGCTGTCCGCTCCCGGTCCGGCGCGCAACCTGCCGCAATATGGCGCGCTGATCGCCGTCCTGCTGGCCAACTGGCTGCTGTTTCCCGATTTCTTCGCCATCCGCCTGCAGGACGGCCGGCTGTTCGGCAGCCTGATCGACGTTCTGAACCGCGGCGCCCCGGTGGCGCTGCTCGCCATCGGCATGACGATGGTCATCGCCACCCGCGGCGTCGACCTGTCGGTCGGTGCGGTGATGGCGATTTCCGGCGCGGTCGCCGCCACCATGACCGGGGCGGGGTGGAGCCTGCCGGCGGTGCTGGCGGCGTCGCTGGCCGCCGGGCTGCTGTGCGGGCTGTGGAACGGGCTGCTGGTGGCGGTTCTGCGCATCCAGCCGATCATCGCCACGCTGATCCTGATGGTCGCCGGCCGCGGCATCGCCCAGCTGATCACCGAGGGGCAGATCGTCACCTTCACCAGCCCGGCGCTGGCCTTCATCGGCGGCGGGTCCTTCCTGACCGTGCCGATGCCGGTGGTCATCACCATCGCGCTGCTGGCGGTCACGGCCCTGCTGGTGCGGGCGACGGCGCTGGGGCTGATGATCGAGGCGGTCGGCATCAACCGGCTGTCCAGCGCCGGGGCCGGCGTCAACACGCCGGTGGTTCTGGTCGCCGTCTATGTCTGGTGCGGGCTGTGCGCGGCGGTGGCCGGGCTGATCGTCACCGCCGACATCCGCGGCGCCGACGCCAACAATGCCGGGCTGTGGCTGGAGCTGGACGCCATCCTGGCGGTGGTGGTCGGCGGCACCTCGCTGCTCGGCGGGCGCTTCGGGCTGGTGCTGTCGGTGGTGGGGGCGCTGATCATCCAGGCGATGAACACCGGCATTCTGCTGAGCGGCTTCAAGCCGGAATTCAACCTGATCGTCAAGGCGGGCGTCCTGATGGTCGTCCTGCTGCTGCAATCGCCGACGCTGACCCTGTTCCTGCCGCGCCCGAAGGGGGCGCGGCCGATGGGCACGGTCAAGCCGCCGGTGGCGCCGTCGAGCGGGGGTGCAAAACCATGACCAACGCAGCGATCCAGCGCTTCCTTCCCCTGATCGTCACCACTGCGGTGCTGGTGGTCGGATTCCTGATCTGCGCGGCGCAGTTCCCCAATTTCGCCTCCTGGCGGGTGGTGGCAAACCTGCTGACCGACAACGCTTTTCTGGGCATTACCGCGGTCGGCATGACCTTCGTCATCCTGTCGGGCGGGATCGACCTGTCGGTGGGAGCGGTGATCGGCTTCACCACCGTGCTGCTGGCCGTGCTGATCGAACATGGCGGCTGGCACCCCATTCCCGCCTTCGCCGTGGCGCTGATCGCCGCCGGCGGCTTCGGCGCGGCGATGGGCGGGGTGATCCATGTCTTCCAAATGCCGCCCTTCATCGTCACGCTGGCCGGCATGTTCATCGCCCGCGGCCTGGGTTTCGTCCTGACCACCGATTCGGTGCCGATCAACCACCCGCTCTATGGCGAGCTGAACGACATGGCGCTGCGCTTCGACTTCGGGCTGAAGCTGAGCCTGCCGGCGCTGCTGATGCTGGGGGTGGTGGTCGCCGCGGTGGTGCTGGCGCACTGGACCCGCTTCGGCGCCAACCTCTATGCGCTGGGCGGCAACCGGCAGTCGGCGGAGCTGATGGGCGTGCCGGTGGGGCGGACGACGGTGGCGGTCTATGCCCTGTCCGGGCTGCTGGCCGGGCTGGCGGGGATCGTCTTCTCGCTCTACACCGGTGCCGGCTATTCGCTGGCGGCGACGGGGGTGGAGCTGGACACCATCACCGCCGTGGTGATCGGCGGCACCCAGCTGACCGGCGGCTACGGCTATGTCGTCGGCACCTTCGTCGGCGTGCTGATCCAGGGGCTGATCCAGACCTACATCACCTTCGACGGCACGCTCAGCAGCTGGTGGACCAAGATCGCCATCGGCGTGCTGCTGTTCGTCTTCATCCTGTTGCAGAAGGGCCTGCTGACGGTCTGGGCCGGCCGCGGCGGCGAACCGGCGGAGGCATGATGCCCATCGGGAGTTTCCTGTTCGATACCGTCGAAGGCCGTCCGGTGGAGGGCTTCACCCTCTCCGCCGGCGGGCTGGAGGCGACCGTGATCGCCCATGGCGCCCGGCTGGTGCGGATGTCGGTGCCCGGCCGTGATGAAAACACGACCGACGTGGTGCTGGGCTTCGACCGGGTGGCCGACTATTTGGCGAGCGACGCCTATTTCGGCGCCACCTGCGGGCGCTACGGCAACCGCATCGGCGGGGCGGCCTTCACGCTGGACGGCGTGCGCCATGAATTGAGCGCCAACGAGCCGCCGAACCAGCTGCATGGCGGGCCGGACGGCTTCGACCGGCGCATCTGGGACGCCGAGGTGGAGGAGGCGGAGAACGCCGTCACCTTCACGCTTGTCTCGCCGGACGGCGACCAGGGCTATCCCGGCACGCTGACGGCGACGACGCGCTACCGGCTGACCGACGACGGCGTGCTGGACATCCGAATGACCGCGACCACCGACCGGCCGACCATCGTCAACCTCGTCCATCATAGCTATTGGAACCTTGGAGGGCATGCTTCCGGCGACCTGCGCGACCACCGGCTGGCGGTGCGCGGCGGCTTCACCACGCCGGTCGGCGACGACCTGATCCCGACGGGGGAGGTGCGGCCGGTGGACGGCACCCCCTTCGACCTGCGCGGTGGGGTGGCGCTAGGCGAGGCCCTGGACGCGGTCGGCGGCTTCGGCTTCGACCACAACTGGTGCCTGGAGGGGCCGGCGGGGGAACTGCGCCCTGTGGCGGTGCTGGAGCATCCGGCATCGGGCCGGCGGATGGAACTGGCGACCGACCAGCCGGGACTGCAGGTCTACACCGGCGGCTATCTCAGCGAGCAGGTGATGGGAAAGGGCGGACAGCGTTATTGCCGCTTCGCCGGGCTGGCGCTGGAAAGCCAGCGTTTTCCCGGCAGCCCCAACATCGGCCATTTCCCGTCGGCGCGGCTGGACCCCGGCGGGACATACCGGCACCGCATGCAGCTGCGATTCCGGGCGGGCTGAGCGGAAAGCGGGGAACCGTCCACCGGTTTGCGGGGTTCATCGAAGGCACGGCAGCGGTTCCGCTGCTGCCATTGCGAAACCCCACCATGCCGGAAGGAAAGGTCGACATGGCCGCGACGCCGGACGCCGCCCGCCCCAGTCCCGTTTATCGGACCGACCAAATCCCGGCTGGACCGATCCTGGTGCCCGGCCGGACCTGCTGGCGCGTGGCGAAAGCGGACCGGATGGCCGTCATCATCGACGCCGCCGCCTATTTCGCCCGGCTGAAGGCGGCGATCCTCGGCGCCCGCCACACGGTGATGCTGATCGGCTGGGATTTCGACACCCGGATCAAGCTGGAGCCGGAAGACCCGATCCCGGACGTGCCGAACGAACTGGGCGACTTCCTGTCCTGGATCGTCCGGGTGCGGCCGGAACTGACCATCAACGTGCTGAAATGGGATCTGGCGGTCCTGAAGATGCCGTTCCGCGGCCGGACGCCTCTGGTCCTGCTGGACTGGCTGAGCAGCCGGCGCCTGCGCTTCCGCCTGGATTCCGCCCATCCGCCCGGCGCCTGCCATCACCAGAAGATCGCCATCATCGACGATGCGCTGGCCTTCTGCGGCGGCATCGACATGACCACCGACCGCTGGGACACCCCCGAGCATCGCGACGACGATCCCCGCCGCGTACGGCCCAGCGGCATAGCCTATGGTCCCTTCCACGACGTGACCACCGCCGTCGACGGCGAGGCGGCGCGGGCGCTGGGCGAGCTGGCGCGGGAGCGCTGGCGCCGTGCCACCGGCGATGCGCTGCTCCCGCCGCCGCCGACCGAGGCCCATTGGCCGGAGGACCTGGAGCCCGACTTCCGCGACATCCCCGTCGCCATCGCCCGCACCGACCCGATGGCCGATGACGAGGACCGCGGGAAGACCGGCAAGCGCGGCGTGCGCGAGATCGAGGCGCTGTATCTGGCCGCCATCGCCGCGGCACGGCGGTTCATCTATCTGGAAAGCCAGTATTTCGCCTCGCAACGGATCGTCGGCGCCATCGCCGCCCGTCTGTCGGAGCCGGATGGGCCGGAGGTGGTGGTCGTCAACCCGGAACGCGCCCCCGGCTGGGTGGAGGAGGAGGCGATGGGCAGCGCCCGCTCGCTGCTGGTCCGGCGGCTGCGGGAGGCCGATCCCCACGGCCGCTTCCGCATCCTGGCCCCGGTGACGGAGGGCGGGCAGGGCATCTATGTCCATGCCAAGGTTCTGGTGGTGGACGACCGCTTCCTGCGGGTGGGATCGTCCAACATCAACAACCGGTCCCAGGGGCTGGACACCGAATGCGACCTCGCCATCGAATGCCCGCCCGGCGATGGGCAGGAGGAGTCGGAGAACTGCCGCGCCATTCGCTCCGTCCGCACGCGGCTGATGGCGGAGCATCTGGGCGTGGCGGTGGAGGAGGTCGAGCGGACGGAGGAGGGGTGCGGCTCGCTGGTCGCCACCGTCGACCGGCTGATGCACCCCGCCGGCCGGTCGCTCCGGCCGCTGGAGCCCGAACCGCTGAGCGAGGCGGAGGTGGCCCTGGTCGACGAGCGGCTGCTCGATCCCGATCGGCCGGAGCCGATGGCGAAGATCATCCTGCGCGGCGCGACGGTGTTCGGCGACGTGAACCGCACCACGCTGCGCATCGCCGCCGGGGTTGCCGCGGGTGCCGCGATCGGGATCGGGCTTGCCGTCTGGGCCGGCCGAAAAGGGGTTCGGAAAGGGCTTGGGAAAAATTTTCGCGGAGAGTGAATTCTGTGCTTGCGGGCCGCGGTCCATCCCGCTACATAGGCGCTCCCCGCGGCGCACAACGCGGTGCGGGGAAAGCGCTTGTGGCGGAACTGGTAGACGCGCTAGGTTCAGGTCCTAGTGGCTGAAAGGCCGTGGGGGTTCGACTCCCTCCAAGCGCACCAACACTCCAAGTGTTGGTGAGGGGTAGCAGAAGTATAGTGGGGCCATAGCTCAGCTGGGAGAGCGCTACAATGGCATTGTAGAGGTCAGGAGTTCGATCCTCCTTGGCTCCACCACTTCTGAAGGTTTGGGTAGAGTTTAGGTCTTGTCTATCGGGGTGATGTCTTGTAAAAGGCGCCGCTCCTCAGCGCGGGTGTAGCTCAGTTGGTTAGAGCGCCGGCCTGTCACGCCGGAGGCCGCGGGTTCAAGTCCCGTCACTCGCGCCACTTTGCGGGCGTAGCTCAGGGGTAGAGCACAACCTTGCCAAGGTTGGGGTCGAGGGTTCGAATCCCTTCGCCCGCTCCATTACTGGAGCGACAGTTTTTGGTTTCCCGTGGTCTCGTAGCTCAGCGGGAGAGCACTACGTTGACATCGTAGGGGTCACTGGTTCAATCCCAGTCGGGACCACCATTCTGAAGGCCGCCAACCGGAACGGGTTGGCGGCCTTCGCCATTTTGGGGGTCGGGCTCCAAGCTTTTGGATACGGCCAAACACAGTAGGGTGCACGCAAATAAGCATATCTCTTCATCTGGATCTACCAGTGCGCGCGTCCATTGGCTAATGTCAGGCTCCCGAAAAGGAGTTTGCCATGCCCAATACGATCAAAGCGGAAGAGCGCGCGCTGCTGAATATCTTCTGCAACGATTTTTGGTTCCGCATTCCAACTTATCAGCGTCCCTACGCGTGGAAGACGGAGCAGGTGGGCGAACTTCTCGAGGATCTGCGGAATGCCCTGGCGGGGGATGACCCGCGCCGCCAGATCACCGACGTTTCCCCCTATTTCCTCGGCAGCATCGTCCTCATCAAGGCCCCGGATCGTGCCGAAGCCGATGTGGTCGATGGACAGCAGCGGCTGACCACGCTGACCATCCTGTTTGCGGTTTTGCGTGAACTCGCGCAGGCCAGAGTCGCCGACACGCTGCATTCGCTGGTCTGCGAGGAGGGCAATCCGCTGACCGGTGCGGTCGACCGCTTCCGCTTGCAATTGCGGGACCAGGATCGTCTGTATTTCCAGCGTTTGGTGCAGGAAAGGGGTGGCCTGGGCGCGCACGGCGACGATCGGTATCAAAACGATTCGCAATGCCGGATCCGCGAAAACGCACTTTTCCTTAACAAGAAGCTGTCCGCAATGACGGCGGCGGAACGCGACCGGCTCGCCACATTCCTGATCCAGCGCTGCTACCTCGTGGTCGTGTCTGCGAGTGATCAGCAGTCGGCGTTCCGCATCTTCTCGGTCATGAACAACCGAGGTCTCGACCTTTCGCCCACTGACATCCTGAAGGCCGACGTGATCGGCGCACTGCCCGAAACGCAACGTGCCGATTACACCGAGATCTGGGAGGACATCGAGGAGGAACTGACCCGCGACGGTTTCACCGACCTGTTCGGCCATATCCGTATGATCGAGGTGAAGGCAAAGGCACAGCGCTCGCTGGTCGAAGAAATGCAGCAACAGGTCAGGCCGGCCGCCGCACCCGCCGCATTCATCGACGATAAGCTAGCCCCCTACGCCGAAGCCTTCGCGGAGGTGCGCGCGGCCGAGTACCAGGGCGGGAACGAGGCCCAGGTCAAAGCGATCAACGCCCGCCTGCGCTATCTCGGCCGCCTGGACAATGCGGACTGGATTCCACCGGCGGTGCTGTACTTCGCGCGCCACCGCGGCAACCCGGCGGCGCTGCTGGCCTTCACCCATGGCCTGGAGCGGCTGGCCTACAGTCTGTTCATCCGCCGCGTCTGGTCCACCGACCGGATTGCCCGCTACGCACGCCTTCTCCAGTCCATCGACAGCGGGGACCTGCTCGGAGCCGAAGGTTCGCCCCTCCAACTCAGTGCCATGGAACAGCGGGAGACGCTGGACCTGTTGAACGGCAACATCTACGAGGTGACTCGCGTCCGGCTGCCGCTGCTGCTCCGGCTCGACGCCCTGCTGTCCGACGACGGCGTGGTGCACGAGGTGCCGCTGGTCACCGTGGAGCACGTCCTGCCGCAGAACCCGGCTCCCGGCAGCGAGTGGCTGCGGCTGTTCCCCGACGAGGGGGAGCGGATCGGCTGGACCCACCGGCTTGCCAATCTGGTTCTGCTGAGCGGACGCAAGAACGCCCAGGCCAGCAACTTTACCTTCGACCGTAAGAAGCGCGAATATTTCACCCGCGGCCGCGTCGCCACCTTCGCCCTCACGACCCAGGTGCTGAGCATCGAGCAGTGGACACCCGAACTGCTGGAGAACCGTCAGCGGACGCTGCTGGGCACGCTTGCCGAAGAGTGGCAGCTCAATGTCAGGTGAGACTTTGCAGTGGCTCACGAGAAGTTGCAAAAACTCCTGGTGCAAATCAACCAATAAACGAATTATCTCATTCTCCTTTCTTCTGCGACGATTTGACAGCGGCTTACACAGCTTGTATTAAAGGTTTTTTTGCAATCTCTGTACGAGAGTTGATATCCAATCTTGGATATCGGAGTAAGATTGTATGCGTAGTGTGGCGTGTTCCAAACGGGTCCAGTTCCTCCGGCCGGTGCTGAAGACATTCCTTGCCAATCTGGAGCGTTACGCGGACGTTCAGGGCTGGGAGGATTTCGGACACGCATACAACGAGCGGGCAACGCTGTCGCTGTTCGCGGCAGCGTTCTGGCAGAATAATCTGATTGCGGTTGAGGAGTACGTAAACTGGAAAGGCCGAGGCCAGGCATCCACACATGGCCGCGGCGACCTATGGGCACGCTGTCCGAAGACCGACAATGAAATTGTCATCGAGGCAAAGCAGCAAAAGACCGTGCTGGGCGCGCGCGAGGAAACGATCCGTGGTGCGCTGGACGCGGCGGCAGACGACGCGGTTCGCAATCGTGACGCTATTCTGCGCGCCGGCCTGACCTTCTTCACTCCCGTGGTGGAGATTGATGCCGGGCGTGACGCCGTGGTCGAACTGTTCGACCGAATCTGCACGATCACGCTGGATTATGGTGTGGATGCGCTGGCTCTGTGGTACCCGGAAGAGGTGATGCGCGATCCGGGCGAGATGCGGCGGCAGGGGCATTCCCACATGTTCCCCGGCATCATTGCCGCCCTGCGGATCGCGGCGGTTACCGGGCAGCGCCCCATCCCGAAGTCGGAACGCTTGTCGGTGGCCCATCGCTTTCGTTCGCTGGCTCTCGCGTAAGAAGAGGGCGATGTTCATTTCAGGAGCGTCTGTCGGTCCAGATCCAGACATCGCCTCAAGCGTCTGGGCGGGCTAAGGGCGCTGTTCAGAGGCAGGCAACTCCGAGATGATCGGCGTGATGATGGAACTGTTCGGCCTGCAATCCGGCGGTGGGGATCCGTGGATAGGCCGGTCCTGTCTGGGCGACCTGCTGTTGGCGGAGGATACGGCGTCGGTGGCCGGCATCCCACTTTTGGGTATTGATCGATGGGTGAGGGCATCTTCACCCGAAGTGATATTCGACCGACGGTGCTCCCTCTCTCCCCAACGGGAGAGGGGGATTTGTCCGTGAACGAAACCAAAGTGCGATTTACCGAAGTGAGGGCGCAGCCAACTTCAAATCATCGCCAGCGGTTGCTTGCGCTTCGGCGGCGGGAAGGCCCGGTCGATCTCCGCGATGTCCTCGCCTGTCAGGGTCAGCTTCACGGCCTCGGCGTTCTCGATGGCGTGCGCCGTGGATCCCGCCTTGGGGATCGCGATCACGCCCTGCTGGCGCAGCGCCCAGGCCAGCGCCACCTGTGCCGGGGTGGCTTTGTGCCGCTTCGCAACCGCCAGCAAGGCGGGGGAGCGCAGCAGGCGGCCGCCCTGGCCGATCGGGGAATAGGCCATCACCGGCATCCGCGCCGTGTGCTGGAAGGGCAGCAGGTCGTATTCGATGCCGCGGTGTTCTGGGTTGTAGAGCACCTGATTGACGGCGCAGCCGCGCAGGTCGGTGGCTTCCCCCAGTTCCTCCAGATCATCAACGTCGAAGTTGGAGACGCCCCAGCGGGCGATCTTGCCGGACTGGCGCAGCAGTTCGAACGCCTCCACCGTTTCCTCCAAAGGCACGCCGCCGCGCCAGTGCAGCAGGTAGAGGTCGATGCGGTCGATCCCCAGCCGCTTCAGGCTGCGCTCGCAGGCCTTCACCGTGCCGATGCGGGACGCGTTGCTGGGCAGGACCTTGGTGACGATGAACAGGCCGTCGCGCCTGCCGGCGATCGCCTCGCCCACCAGTTCCTCAGAGGCGCCATCGCCGTACATCTCGGCAGTGTCGATCAGGGTCATGCCGTGGTCGATGCCGGCCCGAATGGCGGCGATCTCGGCGGCGCGGTCGCCGCGCCCTTCCGCCATCATCCAGGTGCCCTGGCCGAGAGCCGGAACGTCGGTGCCGTCCGGCAGGGTCACGCGCTTCATCTCTGGTCCCTCGTCCGTCATCCCGAAAAACAACAAGCTGGCCCCGTGGAGCCAGCTTGTCCAATGCCTATTCGGTGGGATTTCCGGAAGATGGAAGCGGCTCAGGCCGCCTTCTTCGGCGCTCCGGCGTGGCCGCCTTCCAGGAAGTTCAGCAACTCCTCGCGGTAGTCGTAATAGCGCGGGTGTTCCAGCAGGGCTTGGCGGGTGCGCGGATGGGGGATGTCGACGGACAGGATGTGGCCGATCTTGGCGTTGGGTCCGTTGGTCATCATCACCACCCGGTCGGCCAGCAGCAGCGCCTCGTCCACGTCGTGGGTGACGCAGACGGCGGTGACCTTGGTGCGCGCCCACACCTCCATCAGCACCTCCTGCAACTCCCAGCGGGTCAGGCTGTCGAGCATGCCGAAGGGCTCGTCCAGCAGCAGCAACTTAGGCGACAGGGCGAAGGCGCGGGCGATGCCGACGCGCTGCTTCATGCCGTTGGACAGCTCCGCCGCCTTCTTGTCCATGGCATCGCCCAGACCGACGCGAGCGAGATAATAGCGGGCGATGTCGGCGCGCTCGCCCTTGTTCGCATGGGGATAGACGCGGTCGACGCCCAGCATGACGTTCTCGTAAGCGGTCAGCCACGGGAACAGGCTGGGGGCCTGGAACACCACGGCGCGGTCGGGGCCGGCGCCATCCACCTCCTTGCCGTCCAGCACGATGCCGCCGCTGGTCACGTCGGCAAGGCCCGCCACCATGGACAGCACGGTGGACTTGCCGCAGCCGGAATGGCCGATCAGCGACACGAACTCCCCCTTGCGCATCTTCAGGTCGAAGCCGTCCACCACGGTCAGCGGCCCCTTCGGCGTGGCGAAGGTCTTGGTCAGGCGGGTGAATTCCAGATAGCGGTCTTCCATCCCACGCCCGCCCATCGCCTCGATATAGGCCTTGGGCGGCGGGGCGGCGGTGATCGGCTTCACGTCGGGCAGGGTGAGCCCGTCATCGCCGCCGGTGCCGCGGGCGACGCCGACCTCCATCAGATAGGCGGTGACCTCGGCGCGCAGGCGCTTGAAATCCTCGTCATGGTTGACGGCGGTGCGGTCGCGCGGGCGGGGCAGGTCGACGGTGAAGGCGGGGCCGAGCGTCGCGTTGGGGCCGGGCGTCAGCGGGATGATGCGGTCGGCCAGCAAGATCGCCTCGTCCACATCGTTGGTGATGAGGATGACGGTCTTGCGGTCCTTGCGCCAGATCGCCTCGATCTCGTCCTGCAACTTGGCGCGGGTCAGCGCGTCGAGCGCCGATAGCGGCTCGTCCAGCAGCAGCATCTCCGGGCTCATGGCGAGCGCGCGGGCGAAGCCGACGCGCTGGCGCATGCCGCCCGACAGCTCCTTCGGCCGGCGGTCGGTGGCGTGGCCGAGGCCCACCGTCTCCACCGCCCGGCGGGTCAGGACGCCGCGTTCGGCGCCGCCCTTCGCCTTGTGGACGGCGTCGACGGCGAGCGCGACATTCTCCTTCACGCTGAGCCAGGGCATCAGCGAATAGGACTGGAACACCAGACCGCGTTCCGGGCCGGGGCCGGTGACCGGCTTGCCGCGATAGAGCACCTCGCCGGCGTCCGGCATCGCCAGTCCGGCGATCAGGTTGATCAGCGTCGACTTGCCGGAGCCGGAGAAGCCGACGATGGCGACGAACTCGCCCTCTTCGATCGACAGGTCGATGTCGCGCAACACGGTGGTGCCGCCGTAGGACTTCGACACGCCCTTCAGGTCCAGGATCGCCATGGTCGTGGTCTCCTTAGCGGGCGGGGCTGTGGCTGACGGCGGACTGGAGCGCCAGCATCACGCGGTCGAGCAGGAAGCCGATCAGGCCGATGGTGAAGACCGCCACCATGATCTTGGCCAGCGAGTTGGAGGAGCCGTTCTGGAACTCGTCCCACACGAATTTGCCGAGGCCGGGGTTCTGGGCCAGCATCTCCGCGGCGATCAGCACCATCCAGCCCACGCCCAGCGACAGCCGCAGCCCGGTGAAGATGTAGGGTAGGGCGGACGGCAGCACGAGGCGGCGCACCATGGTGGGGCCGGACAGCTGCAGCACCTTGCCGACATTCATCAGGTCGCGGTCGATGGAGGACACGCCGACCGCGGTGTTGATCAGGGTCGGCCACAGCGAGCACAGCGTGACGGTGATGGCGGAGGTCAGGAACGACTTCTCGAACAGCGGGTCGCTGCCCGACACGGTGGCGCTGACGACCATGGTGACCAGCGGCAGCCAGGCCAGCGGCGACACCGGCTTGAAGATCTGGATCAGCGGGTTGATCGCGGCGTTGACGGTCGGCGACAGGCCGCTCGCGACACCCAGCGGCACCGCCACCAAGGCGCCCAGCAGGAAGCCGGTGAAGACCGTCTTCAGGCTGGTGAAGATCTGGTCGATGTAGGTCGGCTTGCCGGCATAGGGGCGGGTCTTCACCTCCGCCTTCGGGTCCTTCGCCAGAAGCTCGGCATTGCGCTTGCTTTGCCGCTCGTAGAAGGCGGCTTCCTTGGCGCGTTCGGCCTTGTGGTCGGCGTAGAGGTTGGTGGCCTGCTCCCACACCTGGGCCGGGCCGGGGATGGCACCCAGGCTGGTCTGCACCTGTGGGGCGGCCCAGCCCCAGGCGGCGAGGAACAGCAGGATGGCGGTCAGCGGGATGCCCATCTGGCGCCACAGCTCTACGCCCTGCTGGCGCGGATTCTCGCCGGCGGCAAGCCGCAGCAGCGGCGCCAGCCAGCCGAGGCCGACGGTGTTCAGGGCGGAGGCGATGCGGTTCAGGGTGTGCGTGCGGCGCGCCTTGCGCTGGGCGCGGGCGAGGTCGGAGGCGGTGTCGGTCAGGCTGGTCATGGCGGGGTGTCCCTTCGGCAGGATCCCTTCTCCCCCCTGGGGAGAAGGTTAGGATGAGGGGGTTCGGCGCAGCCGAAATCAGTTCGGCGTGTGCCTCCCCCCTCACCCCGACCCTCTCCCCGGGGGGAGAGGGAGGATTGGGCAGGTGGGGGCAATGTTGCTCAGCCCCCCACCACCTGACCGCCCTCGACTTTCTGGTCGCCCTTCAGGCCGATGGGCTGCTTGGCGAGGTAGTCGTTGGGCTTGCGGCCGTCGTACGGGATGCCGTCGATGAAGCCGTTATCCACCGGCTTATAGCCGTCGCTCTTCCACGGGAAGTCGGCCTCCTTGACCTTGCCTTCCTCGACCAGCAACTTGGCTGCCTGGAGATAGACGTCGGGCTTGTAGACCTTGCGGGCGGTCTCGTCGTACCAGGCATCGGGCTTGGCCTCGGCGATCTGGCCCCAGCGGCGCATCTGGGTCAGGTACCAGACGGCGTCGGAATAGAAGGGATATGTGGCGTTGTAGCGGAAGAAGACGTTGAAGTCGGGGACGTCGCGCTTGTCGCCCTTCTCATACTCGAAGGTGCCGGTCATCGAGTTGGCGATCACCTTGGCGTCCGCGCCGACATATTCGGGTTTGGCCAGGATCTTCACGGCCTCGGCGCGGTTGGCGTTGTTATTCTCGTCCAGCCACTGGGCGGCGCGGATCAGCGCCTTGACGACGGCCAGATGGGTCTTGGGGTTCTTGCCAGCCCAGTCGCCGGTGACGCCGAAGACCTTCTCGGGGTTGTTCTTCCAGATCTCGGTGTCAGTGATCACCGGCACGCCGATGCCCTTCATCACCGCCTGCTGGTTCCACGGCTCGCCCACGCTGTAGCCGTAGATGGTGCCGGCCTCCAGCGTCGCCGGCATCTGCGGCGGCGGGGTGACGGAGAGCAGCGCGTCGGCGCCGATCTGGCCCGACACGTCGGTCGGGCTGTAGAAGCCGGGGCTGATCCCGCCAGCGGCCAGCCAGTAGCGCAGCTCGTAATTGTGGGTCGAGACCGGGAAGACCATGCCCATGTTGAAGGGCTTGCCCTCGGCCTTGTACTGGGCGATCACCGGCTTCAGCGCGTCGGCCTTGATCGGGTGGACCGGCTTGCCGTCGGCACCCTTCGGCACATTGGCCTTCATCTTCTGCCAGACGTCGTTCGACAACGTGATGCCGTTGCCGTTCAGGTCCATGGAGAAGGCGGTGACGATGTGCGCCTTGGTGCCGAAGCCGATGGTGGCGCCCAGCGGCTGGCCGGCCAGCATGTGGGCGCCGTCCAGTTCGCCGGAAATCACGCGGTCGAGCAGGACCTTCCAGTTCGCCTGCGGCTCCAGCGTCACCGACAGGCCTTCATCCTCGAAGAAGCCCTTTTCGGCGGCAATGGCGAGCGGCGCCATGTCGGTCAGCTTGATGAATCCCAGCTTCAGCTGGTCCTTCTCGACGTCGAGCGGGGCGGCATAAGCAGAGACGCCTGCCGTCAGCGCAACGACGGCAGCGGCGGATGCGAGTAGGTGGCGAAGGGTGGGAAGGGTCTGGGCCACGTCGGTTGCTCCATCTCTGAAATCCGGACCAGCGGTCGGGCGTGCGACACCGGCATCGATTTTCTGGGCAAGTCCCGGACTGGCTGTTTTTCGGGCAGATGGTGGTGGGGCACCTTGGCCGTCGAAAGCGTCCAGCGGGATCGACCGGAAAAGCCTTGCCACAAGGCCTGTCGATACCGGGGTCGGCAACACTGCCGGGGCTGGCCCATCATTGGACGCTTGGGATGCACGCACCGTCGTTGGCGCGTCTCTGGCCTCCCTCTTCGCAAGCCTCATGCCAAAGGATGGCTTTTGCGGAAAAATGGGCCGGAGCGGTTGATTCCGTTGGCTATGACCCGGCGGAAGGTATGAGGTGCCCGCCGCCACCATCGCGCCGCCTGCCGATTTTTGCGGCGCACACAGGTCTGCGTGGTCATACTTTGTGCAATACCTAAGGATGATCCGAAATCAGGCACCTAGGTATCGGGTGCAAAGCAGGGCGCGACCCCGCGGAATCCTTGGAGTTTTCCCGAAGCCGTCCGCTTGCGAAGGGATTGGCACGCGGATTGCGAAGGGAGTGGCGAGACAACAGCGGGCGCCAGCAACGTCGCCAGTGCCCGCGACACCCGCCGAAACCGTGCGACGACGCGCGGAATTGGCTCTGGTTCGACGACGAACCGCCCGGACAACGGCGTCCGAACAGGTCTGCACCCATCTTCGCGAGTCACTCGCGGGGCAGGGACTCAGGCCCGTTCGGACGCCTTTCTTTTTGGCCCCGTGCCTGACTTTGCAGCAGGCCGGACACGATAGACGAGGCAGACGCGCCATGGACATGCATCTCTCATCGAACAACGGGCCCGCCGCCGAACTCAACGAGGCCGAACTGCGCAACGCCGGCCCGGCCAGGGAGCGGCTGGTGGTTGTCGGCAACGGCATGGCCGGCATGAAGACGGTGGAAGAACTGCTGGCCAAGGCGCCGGGCCGCTACGAGGTCACCGTCTTCGGGGCCGAGCCGCATCCCAACTACAACCGCATCATGCTGTCGCCGGTGCTGGCGGGGGAAAAGACCTTCGACCAGATCGTGCTGAACAGCCGTGACTGGTATGACGCCAACGGCATCACCCTGCTGACCGGCGAGCCGGTGGAGGGCATCGACCGCGAAGCCAAGACGGTGGTTTCGCAGTCGGGTCGCGTCGTTCCCTATGACAAACTGCTGATCGCCACCGGTTCCATGCCCTTCATCATCCCGGTGCCGGGTTCGACCCTGCCGGGCGTCATCGGCTTCCGCGATCTGGCCGATGTCGACGCCATGCTGGCGGCGGCGGCGAAGGGCGGCCGCGCCGTGGTGATCGGCGGCGGTCTTCTTGGGCTGGAGGCTGCCAACGGCCTGCGGGTCAAGGGGATGGAAGTCACCGTCGTCCACCTGATGCCGACGCTGATGGAGCGCCAGCTCGACCCGTCCGCCGGCATGCTGCTGCAGCGCGAGTTGGAGCGCCGCGGCATCGAGGTGCTGACCGGTGCCGATACCGCCGAGATCGTGGGCGATGAGTGGGTCAGCGCGGTGCGGCTGAAGGACGGGCGCGAGCTGCCGGCCGACATCGTCGTGATGGCGGTGGGCATCCGCCCCAACATGGCGCTGGGCAAGGCGGCCGGGCTGGAGTGCGGGCGCGGCATCCGGGTGGACGACCAGATGCGCACCAGCGACCCGTCGATCTACGCGGTCGGCGAATGCGTCGAGCATCGCGGCGTCACCTGGGGCCTCGTCGCCCCGCTGTTCGAAATGGCGAAGGTACTGGCCCACGACCTCGCGGGCGGGGAGGGTGCCGCCTACACCGGCTCCGTCACCTCGACCAAGCTGAAGGTCACCGGTGTCGACGTGTTCTCGGCCGGCGATTTCTCGGGCGGGGCGGGGACCGAGGACATCGTGTTCCGCGATGCGGCGCGCGGCGTCTACAAGCGGCTGGTGCTGAAGGACGGCAAGCTGCTGGGCGCCGTGCTGTATGGCGATACCAAGGACGGCGCCTGGTACTTCTCGCTGCTGAAGGACGGCGTCGACGTGTCGGTCGAGCGCGACACCATGATCTTCGGGCAGGGGTTCGGCAGCGCCGACGCCGGTGACCCGAACGCCGCCATCGCAGCATTGCCCGACTCTGCCGAAATCTGCGGCTGCAACGGCGTCTGCAAGGGCACCATCGTCAAGGCGATCACCGAAAAGGGCCTGACCAGCCTGGACGAGGTGAAGGCGCACACCAAGGCGTCAGCCTCCTGCGGCGGCTGCTCCGGCACGGTGGAGCGGCTGCTGGCGGTCACGCTGGGCGACGGCTTCAAAGCGGCGCCCAAGGTCAAGCCGATGTGCAAATGCACGCACCACACCCATGACGCGGTGCGGGTGGCCATCGTCGACCGCGGGCTGAAGACCATGGCCGAGGTGTTCCAGGCGATGGAATGGACGACGCCCGACGGCTGCGCCTCCTGCCGGCCGGCGCTGAACTATTACCTGCTGTGCGCCTGGCCGGGCGAGTACCGGGACGATTACCAGTCGCGCTACATCAACGAGCGCGCCCACGCCAACATCCAGAAGGACGGCACCTATTCGGTCGTGCCGCGCATGTGGGGCGGCCTGACGACTGCGGCGGAACTTCGTGCCATCGCCGATGTGGTCGACAAGTTCGCCATCCCCACCGTGAAGGTCACCGGTGGCCAGCGCATCGACCTGTTCGGCGTGAAGAAGGAGGATCTGCCGGCGGTCTGGGCCGATCTGAACGCCGCTGGAATGGTGTCCGGCCATGCCTATGCCAAGGGGCTGCGCACGGTGAAGACCTGCGTCGGGTCGGAATGGTGCCGCTTCGGGACGCAGGACTCGACCGGGCTGGGTGTGAAGCTGGAACGCATGACCTGGGGCACATGGACCCCGCACAAGGTCAAGCTGGCGGTGTCCGGCTGCCCGCGCAACTGCGCCGAGGCGACGATCAAGGACCTGGGCGTGGTGTGCATCGACAGCGGCTACGAGCTGCATGTCGGCGGCAACGGCGGCCTGCATGTCCGGGCCTGCGACCTGCTGGTCCGCGTCGCCACCGAGGAGGAGGTGCTGGAATACACCGGCGCCTTCATGCAGCTGTACCGCGAGGAGGCCCGCTATCTGGAGCGCACCGCGCCGTGGGTGGAGCGGGTCGGCCTCGACCACATCAAGGCGGCGCTGGTCGATGATCCGGAGCGGCGGCGGGCGTTGAACGCGCGCTTCCTGTTCTCGCAGACCTTCTCGCAGGACGACCCGTGGGCCGAGCGCGCCGCCAAGGGCGTCGATCGTCACGAATTCAATCTGCTCGCCGAAGTGGGGTAACCGATCATGGACAGCATCATCATGGAAAACGCCGCTGCTGAAACGGTCTGGACCCTGGTCGGCACAATCGACGACATCCCCGTGCTGGGGTCGCGCGTCGTCCGCACCCCCGACGGCGACATCGCGTTGTTCCGCACGGCGGCCGACGAGGTCTTCGCGCTGGAGGATGTCTGCCCGCACAAGCGGGGGCCGCTGTCCCAGGGCATCGTCCACGGCCGCCGCGTCACCTGCCCGCTGCACAACTGGGTGATCGAGCTGGCGACCGGCGAGGCCGTCGCCCCCGACGAGGGCCGCACCGGCCATGTTCCGGTGCGGGTGGAGGGACGCAGCGTCGCCATTGCGCTCGGCGAAGCCAAGCTGTCGCGCGGCGGCTGCCGCAAGGCCTGCGGCCATGTTTGACGGAGCGGAGCTTGCCTCCGGCGGACAACGGGAGGTGAAGACCACCTGTCCCTATTGCGGGGTCGGGTGCGGGGTGACCGCGACGGTGAAGGCGAATGGCGCCGTCACCGTGCGCGGCGATGCCGACCACCCGGCGAACCGGGGCCGGCTCTGCTCCAAGGGATCGGCGCTGGCCGACACGCTGGTGCCGGAGGGGCGCTTGCTCCATCCCGAGATCGGGAACCGGCGCGTGTCGTGGGACGAGGCGCTGGACGAGGTGGCCCGGCGCTTTTCCGACACCATCGCCAAGCATGGGCCGGATTCGGTCGCCTTCTATGTCTCCGGCCAGCTGCTGACCGAGGATTACTACGTCGCCAACAAGCTGATGAAGGGCTTCATTGGCTCGGCGAACATCGACACCAACTCGCGGCTGTGCATGGCGTCCTCGGTGGTCGGGCACAAGCGTGGGCTTGGCGCCGACGCGGTGCCGGGGACCTATGAGGATTTCGAGAGCGCCGACCTCGTGGTGCTGGTGGGGTCGAACCTCGCCTGGTGCCATCCGGTGCTGAACCAGCGGCTGCTGGCGGCGCGGGCGGAGCGGGGAACGCGCATCGTCGTGGTCGATCCGCGGCGGACCGACTGCGTCGATGCCGCCGACCGCCATCTGGCGCTGAAGGCCGGGACCGACGCGGTGCTGTTCAACGGGCTGCTGGCCTATCTGGATGAGCACGGCCATTGCGATGCCGGCTTCACCGCCGCCCATGCCGAGGGGGTGGAGGACGCGCTGGCTGCTGCCCACGCCGATGCGCCGGATTTGGCGACGGTCGCCCGCCGCTGTGGGTTGGAGGAGGCCGAGGTCGCCGCCTTCTATGCCGAGTTCGCGGCGACCGGGCGGGTGGTGACGGTCTATTCCCAGGGGGTCAACCAGTCCTCCCAGGGCAGCGACACCGTCAACACCATCCTGAACGTGCATTTCCTGACCGGCCGCATCGGCCGGCCGGGCTGCGGTCCCTTCTCCGTCACCGGACAGCCGAACGCCATGGGCGGGCGCGAGGTCGGCGGGCTGGCGAACCAGCTGGCCGCCCATATGGGCTTCACGGCGGAAGAGGTCGACCGGGTCGGCCGCTTCTGGAGCGCGCCGCGGATGGCGGACAAGCCGGGGCTGAAGGCGGTCGACCTGTTCCGCGCCATCGAGGCCGGGACGGTCAAGGCGGTGTGGATCATGGCGACCAACCCCGCCGTCAGCATGCCCGACGCCGGCCGGGTGCGCCGGGCGCTGGAGCGCTGCGAAACCGTGGTGGTCTCCGACTGCATCCGCGACACCGACACTGGCCGCTTCGCCCATATCCGCCTGCCGGCCAAAGGCTGGAGCGAAAAGGACGGCACCGTCACCAACTCCGACCGCACCGTCTCGCGCCAGCGGGCTTTCAGGGATGGGGCAGGGGAGGCACGGGCAGACTGGTGGATCGTGACCCAGGTCGCGCGGCGCATGGGCTTCGCCGGGGCCTTTCCCTACGAGACTGCTGCCGTGGTTTTCCGCGAGCATGCGGCGCTGTCGGACTTCGAGAATGGCGGGGCGCGCGCCTTCGACATCGGGGCGCTGAGCGGACTGGATGACGCCGGATACGACGCGCTGGCGCCGTTCCCCTGGCCCTGGCGGGTGGGAAGCGAGCCGCAGAAGCGGCTGTTCGGCGATGGCCGCTTCTTCACCGCGGACGGTCGCGCCCGGATGCTGGCGGTGACGGCGAATCCGCTGCCGCGCAACGTGCCGAAAGGCGCCTTGCTGCTGAACACGGGGCGGCTGCGCGACCAGTGGCACACCATGACGCGCACCGGCCTGTCGGCGCGGCTGTCCGCCCATGCGCCGGAGCCTCGGCTGGACATCAACCCGGCGGACGCCGTCGCGCGGGGGCTGAACGACGGCGGACTGGCCCGCATCGCCACGGCGGCAGGGGAAGCGCTGGCCCGCGTCCATGTCACCGATGCCCAAAGCGAAGGCACCATCTTCCTGCCGATGCACTGGACCGACCGCTTCACCGGCGGCTGCGTCATCGGCCGGCTGATCGACGACGAGGCGGTGGACCCGTTTTCCGGCCAGCCGGACCTGAAGCGGATGCCGGCGACGGTGGAGCCCTGGCGGCCGGACTGGACCGCCTTCCTGCTGACCCGCCATCCGGTTGAGCCCGCCCATGGCGGCTATTGGGCGCGCCGCGCCGTGGCCGGCGGCCATCTGGTGGAGATGGCGGGGATCGGAGCCATCCCGGCTGTGGAGGATTGGCTGCCCGGCCTCGACCCTGCCGGGGCGGTTGTGGAGTTCCGCGACGAGGCGCGCGGCAACCTGCGCATGGCCTGGATGGAGGGCGACCGGCTGGACGCCTGCCTGTTCGTCGCCGCCGACGGACGCCTGCCGCCGCGCGGCTGGCTCGCCGGGTTGCTGGAGGCCGACGGGCTGGACGATGGGGCGCGGGCCGGTCTGCTCGCCGGGCGGGCGCCGGGTGCCGCCGCGGACGAGGGGCGGATCGTCTGCGCCTGCTTCAGCGTCGGTATCAACCGGCTGGTCGGCGCCATCCGCGACCGCCGGCTGACCAGCGTGGCGGAGATCGGTGCGGCGTTGAAGGCCGGCACGAATTGTGGTTCCTGCGTGCCTGAACTCAAGGAGGTGCTTCGTCATGCTCACCAGCGCGAAGTGGCGTGAGAGTCTCGCGGCGTTGGCGCGCCTCGCTTTTCCGCGATGTGCGGGTGTTGGCGAGGCATCGATCCTGCCCCCTCTCCCCCCCGGGGAGAGGGTCGGGGTGAGGGGGATGCACAGGGTGGATTTTTGGTTGAGGGCCGCCGCGCGACCCCCTCACCCTAACCCTCTCCCCGGGGGGGAGAGGGGATCTCGTTCAGGGCGGGAGGATGCGTTCATACCGAAACGCCCAACAGGCGAAGATAGGTGGGGGCAAGTGACGCTGGTCGGCGCCGGCCCCGGCGACCCCGACCTGCTCACCGTTGCCGCGGTAAAGGCGCTGGCCGCCGCCGAGGTCGTGCTCTACGACGCGTTGGTCGGTGACGGCATCCTCGACCTCGCCCACCCTGGGGCGGAGCGCATCTGCGTCGGCAAGCGGTCCGGCCGCCATTCGCTGCCGCAGGGGGAGATCAACGCGCTGATCGCCTTCCATGCGCAGCGTGGCAAGCGCGTCGTCCGCCTGAAGGGCGGCGACCCGATGGTGTTCGGCCGGGCCGGCGAGGAGATCGAGCATCTCGACGGCCTCGGCATTCCGGTGCGCGTCATCCCCGGCATCACCGCGGCGCTCGGTTGCGCCGCCTCGACCGGGCTGTCGCTGACCAAGCGCGGGGTGTCGCGCGCCGTCACCTTCGTCACCGCCCATGGCCGCGACGGCGAGCGGTTCGAGCCCGATTGGGCGCGGCTGGCCGATCCGCAGGGCACGCTGGCGATCTATATGGGGCGCGAGCAGGCGCGCGCGGTCGGGCAGGGGCTGACCGGGGCCGGGTTGCCGGCCGACACGCCGGTGCTGGCGGTGGAGAATGGTTGCCGGCACGACGAGCGGCGCTACTGGACGACGCTCGGCGAGATGGCGGAACAGGGAGTCGCCGCCGGCAAGGGGCCGACCCTGCTGCTGGTGGGTGAGGCGCTACGCCCGCGTCATGCCGTCAATGAAATGGTGGGGACGGCGGACTCCGTTGATCTCCGCGCGCTTGGCGACCTCGCTCAGCGGTTCGATCACGACTGACATGGTGAAGACGGTGGCGTGCAGCAGGTTCGTCCCGTCCACCATCAGCCCGACATGGCCGGGGAAGAAGACGATGTCGCCGCGCTGATAGATGACATTACGGCCATCGTCGGACACCCACGCCCCCAGCCGCTCGTCCTTTCGCTGCCTCCCGCTGCTGTGGTGGGAGACCACCCCCGCCGCCGCCATTGCAGTCAGCACCAGCCCTGAACAGTCGATGCCGAAGCTGCTGCGCCCGCCCCAGACATAGGGCGTCTCCAGAAAGCGCAGGGCGGTGGCGATGTGGTCGGTTGCCGGGGCGGCATCCACCGGCTCCAGCCATCCCGCGAACAGCCACAGCCCGTCGTCGGTGCCGACCCAACCGTTCTCGGCCCGGCCGTCCAGCGCCACCAGCGAGCCGAAGCTGAGTGTCGCCACCGGCGGTGCCTTGTGCGTCGGTCCGGGGTGCAGGTCGGCGCGCAATGCCCGCACGCGGTGGGTGGGGGCAACCGGCTCCCGATGCGCGGTGCCCGGCGGCAGCCAGCCGACATGACCGTCGAAGGCGTTCTCCGCCTGCATCCAGCCGTCACGCTCCTCCAGAATGCGGAAGCGCTCGCCCCGGATCATCTCGCTGGTCTGGGGAACGCCGTGTTGCGGCTCCTCCAGCAGGACGGCGTGCGGGGCGGTCAGTTGGCGCATGGTCATGGCGGCGGGCCGGACTTGGGGAAACCGGCTGCGACGATAGCGCCGCAGCCGATGCCGCGCGAGGGATAAAGCGGGTCCGTCATTTCAACGGCGTTTCCGTCATTCCGCCGGAAATCTGAAGCGTGACCGGCGCATTGCCCGGTTCTGCCCGGCCACATCCGCCGACACCTTTTGTGTGCGAGCCAATCGCCAAAACACAAACGGCTGAACAGAGGAGCGGGAGACATGGCAACGATGAAGGTTCTGGTTCTGGGTGCGGGCAAGATCGGATTGATGATCGGCACGCTGCTGTCCGAGACCGACGATTTCGCCGTCACCGTCGGCGACCGGGACGAGGCGCTGCTGTACCGGGCCGAACGGGCCGGGCTGCGGGTGACGCGCGTCGATGTGGAGGATCCGGTCTCTCTGCGTGCCGCGATGGAAGGCCAGCATGCGGTCTTGAGCGCCTGCCCCTTCACGCTGACCCCGGCCATCGCGACCGCCGCCGTCGCCGCCGGCGCCCATTATCTGGACCTGACCGAGGATGTCGCCGCCACCCGCAAGGTGAAGATGCTGGAGGAGACCGCCAACACCGCGCTGATCCCGCAATGCGGTCTGGCGCCGGGCTTCATCTCCATCGTCGGGCACGACCTTGCCCGCCGCTTCGACGAGCTGCACAACCTGCATCTGCGCGTCGGCGCCCTGCCGCAATACCCGACCAACGCCCTGAAATACAATCTGACCTGGAGCACCGACGGGCTGATCAACGAATACTGCAACCCGTGCGAGGCCATCATCGACGGCCGCCCGCACGAGGTGATGCCGCTGGAGGGCGACGAGCGCTTCGCGCTGGACGGCGTCGATTACGAGGCGTTCAACACCTCCGGCGGACTGGGCTCGCTGTGCGAGACGCTGGCCGGCAAGGTGCGGAACCTCGATTACAAGACCGTGCGCTATCCCGGCCATCGAGACATCGTCCGCCTGCTGATCCGCGACCTGCGGCTGGGCGAGCGGCGGCATCTGCTGAAGGACGTGCTGGAAACCGCGGTGCCGCTGACCCTGCAGGACGTGGTGCTGGTGCTGGCGACCGCCACCGGCATGCAGGAGGGCGAGCTGCGGCAGGAGACCTTCGCCACCAAGATCTACAGCAATCCGATCGCCGGCCGCACTTGGAGCGCAATCCAGGTCACCACCGCCGCCGGCATCTGCGCCGTGCTGGACCTGCTGCGTGAGGGCTCCATCCCGCAGGCGGGATTCATCCGGCAGGAACAGGTGCCGCTGGACGCCTTCCTCAACAACCGCTTCGGCCGGCATTACAAGGGCTGAAGGGGGGCTTGGTCGGCATCTGCGCCGTGTGAGCCCGTTCGGGCCGCCGTTCCCGCGACGACGGGGACGGCGGCCCCTGACTGTAAGTATAAGAGATTGTCAGCAACAGGAACATTGTAGAGAGCCGTTCTGTTGGTCCAGTAGCCGATGTCGCCATCCCTTTGCATCGCTCGATGCAGGGTGGCAGCTGTCGTTCCGGCTATGGAGAGCGGTCGTGCGCCACGTCGATCCCGATGCCAGCAGAGCCCTTGATGCGGTTGCCGTTGGGATGTCCAAACCGCGGTGTGAGGCGTCATTCCTTTGGGCATTGGCCCCGCGGGTCTGCCGGTGACCTTCGTTGAGCCGCCATGGCCTCTCAACGAGCCGGCCCGCATCGACCGGCTGAAGGGATATTGCATCCTCGACACGCCGCCGGACCCGGTCTTCGACCGGCTGACCAGGCTTGCCGCCCGCTTCTTCCGTGTGCCGACCGCATTGGTCAGCCTGGTCGACGAAAGCCGCCAATGGTTCAAGGCGCGCTACGGCTTTCATGCCCAGTACACCGCCCGCCGGCTGTCCTTCTGCGCCTACACGATCCTCGAAGACCGCCCGATGGTGGTGCACGATACCATGGCGGACGAGCGGTTCGCCCATAACGACCTCGTCACCGCAGAGCCGTTCATCCGCTTCTATGCCGGGGCGCCGCTGAGGACGCCGGAGGGGCTGCTGCTGGGAACCTTCTGCCTCATCGACTATGAGCCGCGGCATGATTTCGGCGAGCAGGAGCAGAGCGATCTGGCGGAATTCGCCCGCATCGTCATGCACGAGTTGGAAATGCGCGCGGCGCAACACGCAGCCGAGGCGGCGGAGCAGGCGGAACGACAGGCCCGTGCCGCCACGGAAAGGGCTGAAACCCGGTATCGCGCCGTGGTGGAAACCGCCGTGGACGCGATGGTGGTGATCGATGAAGCCGGCGTGATGCATTCCTTCAATGCCGCCGCCGAGCGCATCTTCGGCTACGCCGCCGAGGACATGGTCGGGCGCAACGTGTCGGAACTGATGCCGGAGCCCGACCGGTCACGGCACAAGGAGTATATCGGCCACTACCTGCGGACCGGGATTCCCCGGATCATCGGTTCGGGGCGCGAGGTGGAGGGGCGGCGGCGGGACGGAACGCAGTTTCCGCTGGAACTCGCGATCGCCGAATGGTGGGACGGCGAGCAGCGCTTCTTCACCGGCATCATGCGCGACATCACCCAGCGCCGGATGATCGAGCAGACCCTTCAGCAGACCAACAGGTTGCTGGGGACGCTGATCGAGGGCATCACCGACCCGGTGTTCGTGAAGGGGGCGGACGGGCGGTTCCTCGTGGTCAACGATGCCACCTGCCGCCTGTTCGGTGCCGGCCGCGACCGGGTGCTGGGCGCGCGCGACCGGGACTTCTACCCGCCCAAGCTCGCCGCCCATGTCGAGGAAGTCGACCGGCAGGTGATCGAGACCGGCGAGATCGTGGTGCTGGAGGAGGAGATCCTCGACTGCACAAGCGGGCAGATCCGTTTCTGCCTGACGACCAAGGCACCCCTGCGGGACTCCGATGGGCATGTCGTCGGCGTCGTCGGCATCGCCCGCGACATCACCGAGCGCAAGCGCTTCGAGGACAGGCTGCGGACGGCCAAGTCGGAAGCCGAGCGGGCGAATGTGGCGAAGTCCAAGTTCCTTGCCTCGGCCAGCCACGACCTGCGCCAGCCCGTCCAGTCGCTGGTCCTGTTCATGGGTGCGCTGCAGGGACATGTCGAAGGAACTCCGGCGATGCGCATTCTCCGCTCCATGGAGCAGTCGATGGACGGCTTGCGCATGCTGCTCGACGGGCTGCTCGACGTATCGAAGCTGGATGCCGGCCTGGTGACGGCCAACCCGGTGGCGATGCCGATCGCCCCCATCATCCAGCGCCTGGCCGACGAATATACCCTGCGCGCGGCGGAACAGGGGCTGCGGTTCCGGACGAGCGGCTGCGGCACGGTGGTGCAGAGCGACCCGGTGCTGCTGGAGCGCATTCTGCGCAATCTGGTGGAGAATGCCCTGCGCTACACGGAGCGGGGCGGGGTGCTCGTCGGGTGTCGGCGGCGCGACGGTCAGTTGCGCATAGAGGTGGCCGACACCGGCATCGGCATCGCGCCGGACCGTCAGCAGGAGGTGTTCGAGGAGTTCTTCCAGGTCGGCAATCCCGAGCGCGACCGCGACAAGGGGCTGGGCCTGGGACTTGCGGTGGTTCGTCGTCTGGCGCGCCTGCTGGGGCATGAGGTGGAGGTCCGGTCGATTCCAGGGCGCGGATCGACCTTCGCCGTCACGGTGCCGCTGATCGACGCCGGCGGCGCCTCTCCCGGCCGCAGCGAAGCTGTTGCGCCGGAGGAATCCAGCGGCGTCGTCCTCGTGGTCGACGACGAGGAATTGGTCCGGACCGGGATGCAGGCGATGATCGAGACCTGGGGATACCGGGTGCTGACCGGGTCCTGCCGGGCCGAGGCGATCGGGGTGCTGGACGACCACCCGCCCGACATCCTGCTTGCCGACTACCGGCTGCGCGACGGCGAGACCGGGCTGGATGTGATCCGCGCGGTGCATGCGCGGCTCGGCAGGCGGATCCCGGCGGCGATCGTGACGGGCGATACGGCGCCGGAACGGCTGGCCGAAGCTCAGGCGGGAGGATACCGCCTTCTTCACAAGCCCGTTGCCGCGACCGACCTGCGCACGGCCGTCGTCGAACTGATGGGGCAGGCCGTGCGCCTCGGCGCCGACGCCCAGGCGGGCCGGCGCGGTGGGGCGTGAAGCCGCCCAGGTGAAATCCGGGTGGAGGCCGGGTGCGGACGCCTACGGCCGGGCCTCCTTGCCGCCGGACTGCGGCGGGCTGATGATCAGCAGCGTGTCCTGCGCCTGGATGATGTAGCGGTTGCGCTCGGTGAATGGGATGTCGCGGCCGTGGCTGTGGACCTGGACGACCATGCCGGCGGTGACCTCCGCCATGGTCCGGCCGACCTCGTCCGCTTCCGCCCGGCGCTCGCTCAGCACCATCTTTCCGCCGGCCGACATCAGGTCGCACAGGAAGGGCGTGGCGTGGTGCGTCTCCACCGCGTCGGCCATCAGGTAGCCGCCGATCTTGGGCGGCGAAACCACGAGGTCGGCGCCGCTGAGGTTGGCGAGCTTGATGTTCTCCTCCTGCTTGATGCTGGCGACGATCTTGGTGGCGGCGGACAGGTGGCGCACCGTCAGGACCACAAGGATGGTGGTGTCGTCGCGCCCGGTGCTGACGATCACCGCTTTGGCGTTGCCGACGCAGGCCTTGGTCAGCGTGTCCTCGCTGGTGCCGTCGCCGAGCAGGCCGATGAAGCCGCATTCGGCCGCCAGCTGGATGCGCTCCTCCGATTCGTCGATGACGACGATGTGGTCGGCGGGATAGCCCTTCGAGACCGTCTCCTGCGCGGCGATGAACCCGCTGTGCCCGAAGCCGCACAGCACGATGTGCCCCTGCAACTGCTTCTGAATGCGGCTCAATCGGAATTCCTCCACGATCCTCTGCACCACCAGCTCGTAGGCGGTGCCGAGAAAGATGAACCAGATGAAGATGCGGATCGGCGTGACGGCGAAGGCGTCGATCAGGCGGGCGGTGTGGCTGACCGGCACGATGTCGCCATAGCCGACGGTGGTCACCGTGATCATGGCGAAGTAGAGAACGTCGGGGAAACTGATGTTGCCGTCGATCTGGTCCTTCAGCCCGTCGCGGTCGAACCAGAACACCGCGATGACCAGCGTGATCAGGACGATGACGATCCCGATGCGCACCAGCAGCGTCTTCTCCGCCGACAGGCCGGAGCGGACATGCAGCAGCTTTCCCTTGCGCAGGGAAGGCTTCGCCCGCCGCCTGTCCTGAAGCCGCCGCTCCGCCGGTTTGTCCATCGGCCGTCCGTCCGGATCCGTTTTGTTGTTCTTCGATAGTCTGAACGCGCCAGACCGCATTCCGGGTGCGGGGCTCCCGCTTTTTAGAATTTGAACACTGCTTCCATGCCGGCGAAATGGATGGTCTTCGCCGGGCCGCTGTCCTTCAGGAAGGGACCGGGACGGAAGGCCGAGTAGGAGATCAGCCCTTCGAAGGAGCGGCCGGAGCTGTAGGACAGCACCAGTTCGCCCTGGGTGCCGACATAGCGTGCCCGCGATCCGGTTCCGGAGCGCAGAAGGCCGCCGGTCAGGTCGTACACGCCGTCGTCCAGGCTCTCCCGCCAAAAGGCGATGGCGGAGGCGGACAGGCTGAATTCGTCGGACAGGGCGAGGTCCAGCGACGGGTGCAGGTTCATCAGGTTGTAGGGGCCGACCGGCGTCAGTTCGCCGAAATACTTGGCGCGCGGGAACAGGGGGTTGAAGGTCTCCAGCCGGTCGTCGCGGGGATTGTCGTCGCCACTGGCGATGTTGGCCTTCAGGCCGAGGCGCGGTTGCAGCGGCAGGGTGGTGAAGCGGTAGCCGGTGTCGGTGGCGAGCGACCATGCCCGGATGGACCCGCCCCCAGAGGAATTATTGCCGAAGCGGCCGAACTGGCCCATGGCTTCCCAGTTCCAGTCCCAGCCGGCGGCCTTGCCGAAGGCACGCAAACCGACCGTGTGGCGCAGTTCGCGTGCAGCACCCGCGTCGAAGCCGGCGCGGCGGTTGCGGTAGCCGATGTAATAGGCGTCGAGCCCGGCGCTGTCGGTCCACTCCAGATCGAGCGGTCGCGTGGCGTAGAGCGCCCAGGCGGTGCGGCGTCCGTCGCGTCCGTCGTCGAACAGCTCCGGCGCCGGCTGGATCGGGCGGCCAAGGAAGGCGTCGATCCGCCAGGAGCCGGCGGTGACGATCCCCTTCACCGCGTCGAAGGAGCGGGGGACGTTGGCACCGTAGCGGATGGAGATCAGCCGCTCCGAGCCATAGGCCAGCATCTGGCGGCCGACGCGCAGCGTGCCCTGGGCATCGCCCAACGGTGCGTGCAAGTCGGCGAATCCCTGCATCAGGTCGATGCGGTCGGCGTCGGGCGGGGCGAGCGGGTCCAGCTTGCCGACCGCATCGGCCATGATCAGCTGACCGAACAGGCGGAGGCTTTCCCCGACGCGCAGGTCGGCGTAGGGCAGGGCGCGCCACAGCCCATAGGCGTCGTTGCGCGGATCGTCCTGGCCCCAGCCGCTGTTGCGGACCGCCTCCCCGCGCAGGCGCAACTCCAGCCCGGTGGACAGCGAGGCGAAGCCGTCCGACGTGAGCGGGATGGCCTTGAACCGCTCCCAAGCGGCGCCGGACCGTGCCTCGGGCGACAGCAGGTAGCGGTAGTCCTCGTCGAAGCGGGTGTTGGTCAGCGGCGGCGGATCGGCGGCGTGGGCCGGACCGATCCACAGCAAAAGGGCGACCGCCGCCGCGCGAAGGCGGGCCGTCATGGAGCATCTCCGTGGTGGCGCTGGACTGCACCGATCCTATGGAGATGCCCGGCCGGGTGATTGCTCCATCGGAACCGCTTTTGACGGTTCTGCGCGCTATCGCTTCTTTCTCCCTCTCCCCCCTGGGGAGAGGGGATTCTGTCACCCCACTGCCGCCATCGACGCTGCCGAATCGGCCGTCCGCGTGCTGCCGTAGCGGCGGATCATCGCGGCGCAGAACTCCGCGAACTCCTCCGCCACCTGGGGCGGGCTGGTGTGGTGGGGCTCGACGCCGCGGTGTTCGGGGGTGAAGCAGAAGGTGACGGTGACCTCGAAATCGGCCAACGCCTCCATCTGGCGGTCGAACCAGTCCAGCGCATTCGGGCGGAAGCTGTCGGCCCAGGACAGGCCGGTGCGCAGGTGCCGCACGCCCAGCCGCTTCAGCCAAGCCACCGCCTCGTCGAGCCGGTGGTCCTCATAGTGGAACCACTGGCAGATGCCCATCTGGCCGGCATAAGGCGCGAAGGCCTCCACCGCCGGTTTCGGCGTGCCGTCGGACCGAAGCAGGCCCATGTGGAAATGGCGGTAGTAGGAGGAGCCTTCCGCCTCCTTGTGGCGGGTTGTGGCCTCCCAATGGCTGGGCAGGTCATACAGGCTGTACCAGTGGATGCGCGGCACCTTGCCGATCAGCAGCTCCGCGGTGCGCTTGACGCCCCAGGCCTGCACCTCCTCGGCGCCGAAGGAGGAGACGCCGGCCTCGGTCACCCAGATCGGCTTGTTGGTGACGGCGCGGATCTCGTCGATCTTGTTCGGCCACTCGTGGATCTGCCAGAGATTCCAGTCGAGCGGGAAGCCGTGGACCGCCACCACATCCACCTCGTCCAGCACGCCGCGCTCGTCGAGCCGGCGGACGAAGGACGGATCGATGGGGGACATGCCGCCCAGCACGCGGGTGATGGTGGAATTCTCCGCCCGGATCGCCTGCCCGGCCAGGATTGTCATGCGGGCGAACAGGTCCCATTCGGGGTCGAGGTTGGGATCCCAGTGCGACTTGTTGTTCGGCTCGTTCCAGATCTTGGCGGCTTCGATCATCCCTCGGTCCCTTTCTTCACGGCGTCTTCTTTCGGCTGGGCCGGATACACCGCCCCCGCCTCTGTCGGGCGGTCGACCCGGCGGCAGACATAGACCTCGCGTTCCGGATGCTCGACGATGGCGAAGCCGGCGCTACGCAGCATCGCCTCGGCACAGGCGGCGTTCGGCGCCCACCAGTTGGTCCAGTCGCGGGCGTATTCGTGTTCGATGAAATGCAGCTTCGGATAGCCGGGATCGTTGAAGTGTTCCTGCTCAAAGAAGTCGTAATCGGCGCGCACCGGCGCCACCTCGGCCGAGCCGCGCTGCATCGACTGGAAGATCATCAGGTCCTTGGCGACATGGTCGTGGATCAGGTCCAGCGCCAGCAGCGGGTGGCGCAGGTGGTAGAGCACGCCCATGAACAGCACGACGTCGAAGCTCTCGCCCAGCGAGGCGACGTCGTAGACCGACATCTTGCGGAATTCGATGTCCTGGCCGGTCACCTCGGCGGCGAATTTGGCCTGGGCCAGATAGCGGTCGTCGAAGTCGATGGCGACCACCCGGTCGGCACCGCGGCGCTTCATCTCGATGGAGTAGAAACCGCCGTTGCAGCCGATGTCGAGCACGGTGCGGCCGGTCAAATCCTTCGGCACCGCATGCTCGAAGCGCCTCCACTTCACGTTCGGGTAGTCGTTGAGGAAATGATCGGGTGCCGTGCGCACGCCGTTGAGGTCGATGTTGTGGAACCAGTCGCCGAGTTCTGCGACGCGTTCGCGGATCTGGTCGGCCGTCAGGCTCGTCATGCCGCACCCTCGTTGATGCTGTGGACCTTCAGCCCCCAATCGCCGGCGATCACAACGCTGCGGGAGGCCGGGCTGATTTCGAATCGTCCGTAGAAGTCGAGCGGCAGCCCCATGGCGTGGGCCAGTGCCGCCTTGATGATGTCGCCATGGCTGACCAGCGCCAGCGTGCCGCCGGGATGGGCGCGGCGCTGCCGGTCGAGCAATGCTGCGATCCGGGTCTGCGCCTCCGCCATCGACTCACCTGGAGTCTCGCCGGGGGTGGGGCGGGCATGGCTGCGTGCCCGGTTCCACAGGTCCCAGGCGGGGTCGCCGTGCAGGTCCTCGAACCGCTTGCCGCTCCAGGCGCCGAGGTCGAGTTCGTTCAGCGCCGGTTCGATGGTCGGCGACAAGCCCTGCCGCTCGGCGATCGGGGTGGCGGTCTCGACGGCGCGCTCCAGCGGGCTGGACAGCACGGCGGTCAGGCGCAGTGACGACAGGCAGTCGGCCAGCGAATCGGCCTCCGCCCGGCCCTGGGCGCTGAGCGTCACGCCGGCCATGCGGCCGCACAGGACCGAGCCCAGCCGGTCGTGCGAACCGTGGCGCACCAGGATGAAGATGGTCTCCATGCCGCCGCTCACATCAGGCGGGTCGGCTTGGACTCCAGCGGTTCACCGGCGATGAAGCGCAACGTGCGTTCCCGTGCCTCGTGGTCGGTGAACTGTTCGGGCGGCGACTTCATGAAGTAGCTGGACGGGCCGACCAGCGGGCCGGCGATGCCGCGGTCGAGCGCCAGCTTGGCGCAGCGCACCGCGTCGATGACGATGCCGGCGGAGTTGGGGCTGTCCCAGACCTCCAGCTTCAGCTCCACATTCAGCGGCACGCCGCCGAAGGTGGTGCCTTCCAGCCGGATATGCGCCCATTTGCGGTCGGTCAGCCACGGCACATGGTCGCTGGGGCCGACATGCACGTCTTCCGGGTCGAGCGGCACGTCGAGCTGGCTGGTGACCGCCTGGGTCTTGGAAATCTTTTTCGACTCCAGGCGCTCGCGCTCCAGCATGTTCTTGAAGTCGGTGTTGCCGCCGAAATTCAGCTGATAGGTGCGGTCCAGCCGCACGCCGCGCTCGCGGAACAGGTTGGCCAGCATGCGGTGGACGATGGTGGCGCCGACCTGGCTCTTGATGTCGTCGCCGATGATCGGCAGGCCGCGTTCGGCGAAGCGCCGTGCCCAGACCGGGTTGGAGGCGATGAAGACCGGGATGCAGTTGACGAAGGCGCAGCCGGCTTCCAGCGCCTGTTCGGCGTAGAATTCGGTGGCCTGCTGCGATCCGACCGGCAGGTAGGAGACCAGGATGTCGGTGCCGGTGCGGCGCAGGGTTTCCGCCACGTTCACCGGCCGCTGCTCCGATTCGGCGATGTCGCCGGCCAGGTATTTGCCGATGCCGTCCAGCGTCGGACCGCGTTCCACCGGCACGCCAAAACGCGGAGGTTTGGCGAAGCGAATAGTATTATTAGGAGGTGCGAAAATAGCCTCCCCGACATCGAGCCCCACTTTTGACGCTGCAACATCGAAGGCGGCAGAAATCTGGATGTCTCCAACGTGATAACCGCCGAGATCGACAGTCATAAGCCCCGGGGGCGGCTCATTGGCTTTGGCATCGGCGTAATAGCATATCCCTTGGACAAAAGATGATGCACAATTTCCGACGCCTGCGATTGCTACCCGGAGCTTTTTCCCAGTCACGGAGATCTCCCATCCTTAAATGCACGTCTCTCCACGGAGCATGGATATTTGTAGACATGAAAAGGAATCATCGGAAGATCGGTCGTTGGTAGCACGCCTTTTGGACGAGGTGCGCAATTTTTAAAGCCGGTGTTAACGTCGACAGTGCAGCCGCAGTAACTCCGCCAAGGGGTTGCGAGTCGGTGCCGAAATAAAACCGCACAGGGTGCCCTGGGCAACTTGCGGGGACGAGCGGGGGGCCTTCGGTGTCGATCGCCGTAAGGCCCTGCCCCTTGTTTCCGCACGTCAACGTCAAGAATCGTATCAAATTCCTCGGAGGGACTTGTGGGAGAGACCGTTCTCGTCACTGGCGGAGCCGGCTTCATCGGCCGCCATGTCGCCAAGGCCCTGCTTGCCCGCGGCGACCGCGTCCGGGTGCTCGACAGCCTGATCGAACAGGTGCACCCGACGCGGCAGCGTCCCGACGAACTGGATGCCGACGTGGAGTTGCTGGTCGGCGACGTGCGTGACGACGACATGGTCGCCCGTGCGCTGGAAGGCGTCGATTCGGTGATCCACCTCGCGGCCGAAGTCGGCGTCGGGCAGAGCATGTATGCGGTCGACCGCTACACTTCGGTGAACGACTACGGCACCGCCGTGCTGTTCCAGCGCCTGATCGACAAGCCGGTGCGCCGCGTCGTCGTCGCGTCGTCCATGAGCATCTATGGCGAGGGGCTGTACCGCACCGCCGACGGTACGCTGATGGAGGACGTCGTCCGCGGCGCCCGCAATCCCGATGGGTCCTGGGACCCGCTCGACCAGCAGGGCCGGCCGCTGGTGCCGGTCCGCACGCCGGAAAGCAAGCGCCCGGCGCTGAAGTCGGTCTACGCCATCGGGAAATATGTGCAGGAACGGCTGACCCTGACGCTGACCGCGCAGTATGGGATGGAGGGCTCGGCCCTTCGCCTGTGGAACGCCTACGGGCCGGGGCAGGCGCTGTCGAACCCCTACACCGGCGTGCTGGCGATCTTCGCCTCGCGCATCGCCAACGGCCAGCGCCCGATGATCTTCGAGGACGGGCAGCAGCGCCGCGACTTCGTGCATGTCCGCGACGTTGCCCGCGCCTTCCTGCTGGCGCTGGACAACCCGGCCGCCAACGGCGAGGTGTTCAACATCGGCTCCGGCGAGGAGCGCACGGTGGAGGAGGTGGCGCTGATGCAAGCGGCCTCGATGGGCCGCGCCGACCTGTCGCCGGAGATCACCGGCAAGGCGCGCGCCGGCGACATCCGCCACAACATCCCCGACCTGACCAAGGCCCGTACCGTGCTCGGCTATGACCGGAAGGAGAATTTCTCCGAAGGTCTGGCCGAACTGGCGGAATGGGTCGCCCGGCAGGAGGCGCAGGACCGCGTCGCCGACGCCCGCCGCGAACTGGAAGAGCGGGGTCTGGTGGCATGAGCGGCACCAAGAACCCGGTTCTGATCACCGGCGGCGCCGGCTTCATCGGATCGAACCTTGCCGACCGACTGGCGTCGGACGGGCATGACGTGCTGATCTATGACGCGTTGCGCCGTCCGGGGGTGGAGCGGAACCTGCGCTGGCTGCAGGCCCGCCACCCGTCGCGCATCAGCGCCGTCACCGCCGACCTGCGCGACGAACAGGCGCTGGCCGATGCTGCCAAGGACGCCAAGGCGGTGTTCCATCTGGCCGCCCAGGTCGCGGTGACCACCAGCATGGTCGACCCGGTCGACGATTTCGAAGTGAACATCCGCGGCACCCTGTCCCTGCTGGAGGCGGTGCGCCGAACCGGCAGGCGCACGCCGGTGATCTTCGCCAGCACCAACAAGGTCTATGGCGACCTCGCCGACGTGCCTCTGGAGTTGGTGGACGACGCCTATGCGCCGGCCGATCCGGCGATCCGCGCGCATGGCGTGTCGGAGGCGCGGCCGCTCGACTTCCACACCCCCTATGGCTGTTCCAAGGGCGCGGCGGACCAGTATGTGCTGGATTACGCCCGCAGCTTCGACCTGCCGACCGCCGTGCTGCGGATGAGCTGCATCTACGGCCCGCGCCAGATGGGGACGGAGGATCAGGGCTGGGTCGCCCATTTCCTGATCCGCGCGCTGAACGGCGAGCCGATCACCATCTACGGCGACGGCCGGCAGGTGCGCGACGTGCTGTTCGCCGCCGACACGGTGCAGGCCTATGTTTCCGCCTGGGAGCGGATCGAGCAGGTGAAGGGCCGCGCCTTCAACCTCGGCGGCGGGGCGTCGAACGCCATCAGCCTGCGCCAGCTGATCGCGCATATCGAGTATCTGATGGGCCGCAAGGTGGAGGTCAGCTACGGCGACTGGCGGGCCGGCGACCAGCGCTATTACGTGTCGGACACCCGCGCGGTGCGCGACGCGCTGGGGCTGGCCGCGCCGACGGAGTGGAAGCGCGGCGTGGCGCTGCTCGCCGAATGGCTGCGGGCGGAGAAAAGCGGCATGCCGTCCCCTGCCGAACCGCAGTCGGTGGAGGCCGCCTGATGAGGGTTGCGCTGGTCAACCCGGCCTGGAGCTTCGATCACAGCATCTATTTCGGATGCCGCGAAGCGCATCTGCCGCTGGAACTGGGATACAGCAAGGCGCTGCTGGAGCAGGCCGGGCACGAGGTGCTGCTGCTGGACGGCGCGCTGGACGGCCTGTCGAACGCGGAGATGGCGGAGCGGGTCGCCGCCTTCGCCGCCGACATGACCGTGCTGACCACGGCGCCGACCTACCTGTTCTGGCGCTGCGCCCAGCCGGAACTGCGCGTGCCGAAGGAGTTCCTGGCGGCACTGGACGGTCGCGGCGGGCGTACCGTCGCGGTCGGGCCGCACGGCTCCACCACTCCGGCACCGACCTTGAGCAAGCTCGGCGTCGATCTGGTGGTGCGCGGGGAGTGCGAGGAGATCGTCGCCAAACTTGCGGAAGGCGCGGCGCTGGACGAAGTCTCGTCGTTGGCCTTTTACCGCGACGGCGATCTGGTGGTGACCGGCGGGCCGCATGCCGCGCGCTTCACCGACCTGCCGGCGCTGTCCTGGCCGGTGGCGTGGCTGCAGCGCCATCCGCACCACCATCACCGCTACGGCACCGAACCGGTCGGGCCGGGGGCGGAGGTGGAGGCGTCGCGCGGCTGCCCCTACAACTGCAGCTTCTGCGCCAAGATCGATTTCCGCGACCAGTACCGGCGCCGCGACACCGCCATCATCCTGGAGGAGATCGACGGCCTGATCGCGGCCGGCGTGCGCTACGTCTATTTCATCGACGAGATCTTCCTGCCCCGGCGCGACCTGCTGGAAGCGCTGGTGGAACGGCCGATCGAGTTCGGCGTGCAGACGCGCATCGATTTGTGGAAGCCGGAGATGCTCGACCTCTTGGGGGCGGCCGGCTGCGTGTCGATCGAGGCCGGGGTGGAAAGCCTGACCGAGGAAGGGCGCGCCTCGCTCGACAAGAAATGCCGGATGAGCACCGACGATCTGGCCGACCGGCTGATCCATGCCCGGCGCAGCGTGCCCTTCGTCCAGGCCAACCTGATCGCCATGGCCGGCGACGATGCCGACATGGTCAAGGCTTGGCGCGAGAAGCTGCTGGCCGCCGGGGTGTGGGCCAACGACCCGGTGCCGCTCTACCCCTATCCGGCCTCGCCCGATTACCGTCGCCTGTGGGGCGAGCCGGACGACCGGGCGTGGGAGCGGGCGCACGAGCATTACCTTGCCCAGTTCGATCGCCTGAGCGACATCCAGGAGGACGAGCCTTTGCCGCTGACGGAACTGGAGGCGGCATGCTCCTGCCGCTGACGAGTGCCCAAAGAATATTGCCGCCCGCGGAACCACCCTATGTGCTGATGACGGCCGACAGCGTCGGCGGGGTGTGGACCTATGCGCTCGATCTGGCCCGCGAGTTGGCGGGACAGGGGACGCGGGTGACGTTGGCGGTGCTGGGGCCGTCGCCCCACCCCGATCAGGTCGCCGCCGCCGCCGCGGTGGACGGGCTGGAATTGATCGACACCGGTCTGCCGCTCGACTGGACCGCCCCCAATGAGGCCGCGGTGCGCCGCACGGCGGAGGCGCTCGGCGATCTCGCGGCAAGGCTCGGCCCCGATGTGGTGCATCTCAACAGTCCGGCGCTGGCCGCTGACGCCGGCTTCACCATGCCGGTCGTCGGCGTCTGCCATTCCTGCATGGCCAGTTGGTGGGCGGCGGTGCGCGGCGGCGAGATGCCGGAGGATTTCCGCTGGCGGACCGAACTGCTGCGCCGCGGCTATCAGGCCTGCGACGTGCTGGTGGCGCCGAGCGCCGCCTTCGCCGATGCCACTGCCGCGCTGTACGACGTGGCGCCGCCGGTGGTGGTGCGCAACGGGCGCTATGCCCGCAAGGCCGGTCCGCGGCGGGCCGCGATGGGGCGGGAACGCTTCGTCTTCACTGCCGGGCGGCTCTGGGATTCGGGCAAGAACGTCGAACTGCTGGACGCGGCGGCGAAGCTGCTGGACGTGCCGGTCTTCGCCGCCGGACCGCTGGAAAGCCCGACCGGGCACCGCGTCGGCCTGACCCATGCCAAGGCACTGGGGCGGCTGGACGGCGCGTCGGTCGCCGGATGGATGGCGCGGGCGCCTGTCTTCGCCTCGCTGCCGCTATATGAACCCTTCGGGCTGACGGTGCTGGAGGCGGCGCAGGCCGGCTGCGCGCTGGTCCTGTCGGACATCGCCAGCTTCCGCGAGTTATGGGACGGTGCCGCCATCTTCGCCGATCCCGGCGATGCCAAGGCGCTGGCCGCGACGCTGCGCCGGCTGCTCGACGACCCGCTGGAGGCGCGCCGGCTCGGCACCGCCGCCCGCCGCCGCTCCGCCCGCTATGACATGGACCGGCTCACCGCCGGGATGCTCGACGTCTATTGGTCGGTGACGCACCCGGTGCGTTCGGAGGTGATCGCGTGAGGATCGTCTATTTCACCCATTCGCTGGCCTCCTGCTGGAACCACGGCAACGCCCATTTCCTCCGCGGTGTCCTGCGCGACCTGATCGCCCGCGGCCATGACGTGCAGGTGCTGGAACCGAATGGAGCCTGGAGCCTGCAGAATCTGCTGGCCGACCATGGCGAGGCCGGGCTGGACGCCTATCGCAGCGCCTATCCGGAGCTGTCGTCGCGGGTGATGCCGAAGGGCTTCGATGTCGAGGCTGCCTGCGACGGCGCCGATCTGGTGATCGTCCATGAATGGAACGACCCGGCGCTCGTCGCGGCGGTGGGGGAGGCCCGTAAGCGCGGCGGCCACTTCACCCTGCTGTTCCACGATACCCACCACCGCGCCGTCAGCGATCCCGAGGCGATCAACGCTTTCGATCTGTCCGGCTATGACGGCGTGCTGGCCTTCGGCGAGACTCTGGCCGCGGTCTACCGGCGCTGGGGCTGGGAAGGTCGCGTCTTCGTCTGGCACGAGGCCGCCGACATCCGGCTGTTCCATCCGCCGGCGGAGGAGGGTCCGCGCACGGGTGCGGTGTGGATCGGCAATTGGGGCGACGGCGAACGGACGGAGGAGCTTGAACGCTTCCTCTTCGCGCCGACCAAGGATGCCGGGCTGCCACTGGAGATCTACGGCGTGCGCTATCCGGCGGACGCGCTGGCGACGCTGAAGCGCTACGGCATCGCCTACAAGGGCTGGCTGCCGAACGCGCGGGCGCCGGAGATCTTCGCCCGCCACAGCGTCACCGTCCATGTGCCGCGCCGCTTCTATGTCGACCTGCTGCCCGGCATCCCGACCATCCGCGTGTTCGAGGCGCTGGCCTGCGGCATCCCGCTGGTCAGCGCGCCGTGGAGCGATGCGGAGGGGCTGTTCCGCCCCGGCCGCGACTTCCTGTTCGCCCGCGACGGCGAGGAGATGGCCGGCCATCTGCGCGCCATAGACGAGGACGAGGGGCTGCGAGCCGAACTGGTCCGCAACGGGCTGGAGACGATCCGCGCCCGCCATACCTGTGCCCACCGCGTCGATGAGCTGCTGTCCATCGTCGGCAGCCTGCGCGGCAATCAAAAAGAACCGGTTCTCGAGGAGTCCGCCCGATGAAGATGGCCTTTTACGGGTCCAGCCTGCTGTCCTCCTACTGGAACGGCGCGGCCACCTATTACCGCGGCATGCTGAGCGAACTGGCCAAGCATGGCTGGGACATCACCTTCTACGAGCCGGACGCCTTCGACCGACAGAAGCACCGCGACATCGAGCCGCCGGACTATGCCAAGGTCGTCGTCTATGACGCCACGCCCGAAGCCTGCCGCGTGGTGATCGCGGAAGCCGTGAAGGCCGACGTGGTGGTCAAGGCCAACGGCGTCGGCGTCTTCGACGACGAGCTGTTGGACGGCGTGATGGATGCCGCCAATCCGCAGGCGTTGCGCATCTATTGGGACGTGGACGCTCCGGCGACGCTGGCGGAGCTGCGGCAGGCGCCCGACCATGTGCTGCGCCGCCGCCTGCCGGAGCTGGACTTCGTGCTGACCTATGGCGGCGGGCCGCCGGTGGTCTCAGCCTACGAGGCGATGGGCGCGCCGGTCTGCCGGCCGATCTACAACGCGCTCGATCCGTCCACCCACCATCCGGTGCCGCCACAGGACCGCTTCCGCGCCGACCTGAACTTCCTCGGCAACCGGCTTCCCGACCGCGAGGCGCGGGTGGAACGCTTCTTCCTGGAACCGGCGGCGCGCAATCCGGATGCCCGCTACATCATCGGCGGCAGCGGCTGGGAGACCAAGGGCCTGCCGGGCAACGTCACCCACATCGGCCATGTCGGCACCGCCGATCACAACGCCTTCAACACCTCCGCCAAGGCGGTGCTGAACATCGCCCGCGACAGCATGGCGGAGGTCGGCTTCTCCCCCGCCACCCGCGTGTTCGAGGCGGCCGGCGCCGGCGCCTGCCTGATCACCGACGCCTGGGAGGGGGTGGAGCTGTTCCTGGCCCCGGACGAAGAGGTGCTGGTCGCCCGCGACGGGCAGGACGTGACCGAGCATCTGCGCGCGCTGACGCCGGAACGCTCCCGCGCCATCGGCGAGGCGGCGCGCCGCCGCATCCTGGCCGGCCACACCTATGCCCGCCGGGCGGTCGAGGTGGACCAGCTGTTGCGCGGGGCGCTGGCCGCCCGCCGGGAACGGAGCGCGGCATGAAGCTGGTCGTCCTCGGGCTCAGCCTGTCCTCCTCCTGGGGCAACGGGCACGCCACCACTTTCCGCGCGCTGCTGAAATCCTTCGCCGCGCGCGGGCACGAGATCCTGTTCCTGGAGCGGGACGTTCCCTGGTACGCGAACAACCGCGACCTGCCGAATCCGGCTTGGTGCGAGCTGGCCTTCTACAGCGACCTTGAGGATCTGAAGCGCTTCACCGCCGCCGTCGCCGGGGCGGACGCGGTGCTGGTGGGATCATACGTGCCGGAAGGGGTGGCGGTCGGACGCTGGGCGCAGGAGACGGCCCACAGCGTGATCGGGGGCGTCGTCGCCTTCTACGACATCGACACGCCGGTGACGCTGGCGAAGCTGGAGCGCGGCGATTACGAGTATCTCGCGCCGGAGGTCATCCCCGGCTACGACGTGTACTTCTCCTTCACCGGCGGGCCGACGCTCGACCGGCTGATGGAGCGGTACGGCTCGCCGGCCGCAAGGGCGCTCTATTGCTCGGTGGATGCGGAGGCCTATGCGCCGCTGCCGGTGCCAAAGCGCTGGGACCTCAGCTATCTCGGCACCTACAGCATCGACCGCCAGCCGACGCTGGACCGCCTGCTGCTGGAGCCGGCACGCCGCGCGCCGGAGCTGCGTTTCGTGGTGGCCGGGCCGCAGTACCCGGACGACATCGTCTGGCCGGTGAATGTGGAGCGGCTGCACCATGTGCCGCCGGCCGACCATCCTGCCTTCTATGCGGCGAGCCGCTTCACGCTGAACGTGACGCGCGAGGACATGATCCGCGCCGGCTACAGCCCCAGCGTCCGCCTGTTCGAGGCGGCAGCCTGCGCCACGCCGATCATCTCCGACATCTGGGACGGCATCGACACGCTGCTGGAGCCGGGGCGGGAGATCATCCTGGCCGAGACGGCCGACGAGGTGCTGGGCGTGCTGCGCCGCCCGGCCGGAGAGGGCGAGATCGGCGAGCAGGCGCGGCGGCGGATCCTGGCGGCGCACACCGCGGCCCATCGGGCGGAGACGCTGGAGACGGAGTTGGTCGCGGCGATGGAGCGGGGAAGGTCGTTGGTGGAGAGGGCGGGGTAGAGGCTCTTCTGTCCGATTGCATCACGCGGGATTGCCCCCTCCCCATCCCTCCCCCGCTTCGCGGGAGAGGGGGCAGAACCCTTGTCGGCGTGATGGTCCAGGGAGGAGCGGCGGAGTTCCCTCTCCCGCCCAGCGGGGGAGGGTTAGGGAGGGGGCACCGGCACCCGCGCCTGCACCCCTCACGGCACCCGCTTCTTCTCCAGCTTGCGGGCCAGCGTGCGGCGGTGCATTCCCAGCCGCCGCGCCGTCTCCGAGATGTTGAAGTTGGTCTCCACCAGCGTTTCGTGGATGCGCTCCCACTCCAGGTTCTTGATCGAGGTGGTGCGGGCGGCGGGGGCGATGGAGGTGTCGCCTTCGGTGCGGTCGAATGCCGCCTCGATGTCGTCGGTGTTGGAGGGCTTGGCCAGATAGTGGCAGGCGCCGAGCTTGATCGCCTCCACCGCGGTGGCGATGCTGGCGAAGCCGGTCAGCACGACGATGCGGGTTTCCTCATCCGCCTCGTGCAGCTCCTTCACGCATTCCAGGCCGGAGCCGGTGGCGAGCTTCAGGTCGATCACCGCGTAGTCGGGATCCACCGTCTGCAGAAGCTCCCGCATCTCCTCCAGCCCGGCGCAGGCATGCACCTCGTAGCCGCGGCGTTCGAAGGACCGGCGCAGCGCCCGGGCGAAGGCGGCGTCGTCCTCGACGATCAGCAGGGTGCGGTCGCCGCCTTCCAAATCAGGCGTCTCCTGCTCAGTCGTCTCCATCGGCGCCTCCCGGCGACAAGGCGGCGAGCGGCAGGGTCAGCGTGACGGTGGCGCCGCCGCCGGCCCGGTTCTTGGCCGAGACGGTGCCGCCCAGCTTGCGCAGAACATTGACCACCAGGAACAGGCCGAGCCCGCTGCCCGGCCGCATCTTGGTGGAGCGGTAGGGCTTGCCAAGCTCCTCCAGGATGGCGGGATCGAAGCCGGGACCGGAGTCGTTGATCGCCACCACCAGATTGTCGCCCTGCCGCAGGGCGGCGACGCCGATCCAGCCCGGCGACGCCTCCAGCGCGTTGTCCAGAACGTTGAACAGAACCTGCTTCAGGGCGAGGTCGGCGATCATCCGCTCCTGCGGGCCGACGGTGTTGTCGTACTCGAACCGGCCGGGGGAGCGGCTGGACAGCCAGTCCTGCACCAGATCGTCGAGGAAGCCCTTCACCGTGGTGCGCACCGTGCCCTCGCCGCGCGCCTCGCCGGAGGACAGCAGGATGCCCGACACGATGGCCTTGCAGCGGTCGATCTGGTTCTGCATCTCCGCCACCTCCTCCGACAGATCGGGATCGGACATCAGCGACGGCATGCGGCGCCAGTCGTTGAGAATCACCGACAGGGTGGCGAGCGGCGTGCCCAGCTCGTGCGCGGCGCCCGACGCCAGCAGGCCCATGCGGACGATGTGCGCCTCTTCCATGGAGCGCTGGCGCAGTTCCGCCAGATAGGCGTCGCGGGCGCGCAGGTTGCGGTTGATCTGGGTGAGGAAGGGGACGAGCAGGCTCGCCGCCAGCACGAAGCAGATGAACATCCCCTGGATGTGCAGGCTGAACAGCTCGCCCTCATGGGCATGGGGCAGGGGAAGCGGCTGGTAGGTGCCGGTCAGCCAGGTGAAGCCGGCGGTCGCCACCAGCACCAGCGCCCAGGCCGACCATGCCTCCAGCAGCACGGCACCCAGCGCCACCTGAAGAAGATAAAGGGAGATGAAGGGGTTGGAGGCGCCACCGCTGAGATAGAGCTGCAGGGTCAGCGCCCAGACGTCGATCAGCAGCTCCAGGAAAAGCTGGGTGTTGGAAACGCTGGCGCTGCGGCGGATCTGGATCAGGCTGGCGATGTTCAGCGCGACCAGGACGAGGATCACCGAGGCCATCGGCATCAGCGGCAGCCGGATGCCCATCTGCAGATGGACGATCAGGATCGTCACGATCTGCCCGACGACGGCGAGCCAACGCAGCTGGACGAGCAGGAACAGGTTTTTGCGGTCGGTGGTGTCGCGCACGAAAGACGTCCTGTTCCTCACCCGGTTCATCAGCCCACCGACTTATATAGAGAGTTACCGGCGGGAGGGGAGCTTTGTGGGCTATTTCCGGTACGCCAAAAGGCATTGGTCCTTATCGACGCAGGCGTGGGCTTGGCCGTTGACACTCTGCGTTTCAGAGTATAGTTACTCTGCATCACAGAGTGACACCGCCGGAAAGCCAACGGGATCCCGATGTCCGACAGCCTGTCCCAGCGCCTCGACGCCATTCATTCCATGCTTTCGGCCGGGCACCGCAATCTGCGGATCGAGCGGCATACCTTGATCCTGTGGGGACTGACGGGGGCGGCGCTGCTTCTGCTCAGCGACCGCATCTTCACCCCGGCGCAGTTCACGGACGTGACGCAGCAGGCCGTGGCGTGGCTGCTGCTGCTCACCCTGTCGTTGGGCGGGGTGGCCGTGCTGGACTGGCAGCTCACGCGGCGGGTCAAGCGGCACAGGGACGAGGCGTGGTCCTTCATCCACCGGCAGGTGCTGAAGGTCTGGTGGCTGCTGGTGGCGCTGGGCATCCTGATGACCTTCGCCACCTTCTTCTTCGGCGGCGGATACATGGTGTGCGCGGCCTGGGTGGTGCTGATCGGCCTCGGCCTCTATGTGCACGGCCTGTTTTCGGAGGAGCTGCTGGAGTGGATCGGCGTGCTCGCCATTCTCACGGGCATCGCCAGCCTCGTCTACCGGCTTGATTACGGCATCATCCGGCAGATCGCAGCATCCGTTTTCGGATTGGGGCTGCCGCTTCTGGCGCTGATGCTCGACCGTGGGCGGGCGCGGCCGTCCTGGCACCGCATGGCGCAGTCCGCCGCCTGGATGCTGGTGGTGCTGGGCGTGCCGCTCGCCTTGCGGCACCACGGCGATCTCGGCGCCCCGTCGGAGGCGCCCGCCCTGACCTTCGACGCCTTCCGCAAGGGGGAGGGTGCCGTGGGGCGTCACATTCTCACCCTGCCGGCGGGCACGCCGGTTCCGGTGGAGATCCGCGTGAACGGCAACATCTTCCGCAACGATCCGGCCACCATTCTGCCCCTGACCCTCTCCAAGCCGGTGCAACTGGTGCTGGAGAACGGCGTGCCGACCGGAGACGCCCGTTTCGACGGCGAGCCCTGGATGCGCGGCACGGCCGGCCTCTGGCTCCATGTCCCCAAGTTGGAAGGCGATCTCACGCCGGATCGCGGACCGGCGGTCCGTGCCCAGGTGAACGCCAACTCCATGGCCGATCCGCAGCGCTGACCGGCCCTTTCCCTTCCCTCCACTCTTCCATACCCTCAGGAGAAAGACATGAACCGGATTCTGACCGCGGCCCTGCTGGCCGCCACGGCGACGCTTGCCGGCTGCGCGGGCTTGATGCCTCCGCCGGGCGCCGACGAGATGGCGAAAATCCCGGTTGTCCGCTATGGTGAGGCAGCGGCGCCCGGCGGCGATTACGTGCTGCTCTACCCGGCCGGGGCGCCGCTGCCGGTGGTGGCTTCGGTTTCCGGTTCGCTGCTGTCCAAGCCCGGCCTGGCGCGGATGGAGGTCGCCACCAACCGTGACGTCTACCTCTACAAGATCTGGCTGAGCTTCGACGGGAAGAACTGGATGGCCGCAAATCAGGCGGTCGGCGGCGAGTTCGCCATCACGCTGCCCGGCGAGAAAGACAGCAAGGCGCCCGGCACGATGTCGGCACGCTTCGACCTCAAACCCTAAACGGAACTGCTTTGGATACGCTCGACCCTTTGCTGCACCAACCGCTGCGCACGCAGGTCGCCGCCTTTCTGGCCGGTGCCGGCGAGGCGACCTTCACCGAGCTGAAGCAGCGGCTGGAGGTGTCGGACGGCAACCTCGACTCGCATTTGAAGAAGCTGATCGGGGCGGGCTACGTGTCGGTCCGCAAGGACACCGGGGAGGGGCGGCCGCAATCCAGCTACGCTCTCACCCCCGTCGGTCGGGAGGCGCTGCACGGCTACATCGCCGCCCTGCAGCGCCTGCTGCCGCTGGACAAGGTTGCGGCCTCGGCACCGGGGGGAACCCCGTTTCTGAGGCCGCGCACCCAGTAGAGGACGGGTTACGCCCGCCTGCGCCGCAATTCGCTGCGGATCACGAACAGGACGGCGGCGATCAGCATCAGGTCCAGCGCGAACCAGGTCAGCGCATAGCCGAGATGGCTGTTGGGGAAGCTGACCACGGTCAGCCCGCCGACCGGCCAGCCGCCGGGATTGCGGCTGGAATCGGCATCGATGAAATAAGGCGCGGCGTCGCCCAGCCCCTTGGCGGCGGCGATGGCGGCGACGTCGCGGGAATACCAGCGGCCGGCGGCCGGGTCGTTGCTGCGCAGGAAGCCGCCCTCCGGTTCGGTGACGCGCAGAAGGCCGGCGATGGTCACGGTGCCCTGCGGCTGCCCCTCGGCGCGGGTCGCGGGATCGCGTTTTTCCGGGGGCACGAAGCCGCGGTTGACCAGGACGGTGAAGCCGCGGTCGGTGACCAGCGGGGTCAGCACCCAGAACCCGCCGCCCAGGTCGGAAACCGCCTGGACCAGCGCTTCGCGGTCGTGCAGGAAACGGCCGGTGACGGAAACCCTGCGGTATTCGTCCGACGCGGCGGAGACGGTGGGCCAGGCCTCCGGCCCCGGTGCGGGGACGGGGGAGGCGTGGATTCTGCCCTCCACCCGCTCGATCAGGTCGAGCTTCCAGGCCCGCCGTTCGAGCTGCCAGACGCCGAGCGCGGTCAGGCCGGCGATGCCGGCCAGCGACAGAAGGCCGAAGAGGGCCAGCGCCCAGACCGGGCGGGCCTTCCTGGCCGTGCCGCCCGCGTGGGGCGCGGACGGCTGCCCGGTCACGGCATCTTGCTCATGTCGGGGGTGGTCATGCCGGGCATCATGTTGTGGTTCATGTGGTACATGACCCACAGCGAACCGGCGAACATGATGACCACGACGATGATCGTGAAGATCATCGCCAGCATCGACCAGCCGCCCTCGACGCGGCCGTTCATGTGCAGGAAATACACCATGTGGACGAGGATCTGGACCACGGCCAGCCCCAGGATCACGGCCGTGGTGGTCGTGTTGTCCAGCGTGCCGGTCATGACCAGCCAGAACGGAATGACCGTCAGGATCACCGACAGGACGAAGCCGGTCATGTAGCTGCCGAAGGTGCCGTGGGCGCCTTCGACGTGGCCGTGGTCGTCGTGACCGTGGCCGTCATGCCCACCATGTCCATGGCCCTGATGGGCGTGGTGATCGCCGTGCGCGTGAGTGCTCATCGCAGCATCCCCATCAGATAGACATAGGTGAAGACGCCGATCCAGATGACGTCCAGGAAGTGCCAGAACATGCTGAGGCACATCAGACGCCGGCGGTTGGCCGGGATCAGGCCGCGGCGGGCGACCTGGACCATCAGCGTCACCAGCCACACGCTGCCGAAGGTGACGTGCAGCCCGTGGGTGCCGACCAGCGTGAAGAAGGCCGACAGGAAGGCGCTGCGGCCGGGGCCGGCCCCCTCATGGATCAGGTGCGCGAACTCGTACAGCTCGATGCCGAGGAAGGCGAGGCCGAACAGCAGCGTGATCGCCAGCCAGCCCTGGGTCTGGGCGGTGCGGCCCTTCTCCATTGCCAGCATGGCGAAGCCGTAGGTGATGGAGGAGAACAGCAGCATCGCCGTGTTCAGCGCCACCAGCGGCAGGTCGAACAGCTCCTTCGGCGTCGGACCGGCGGCGTAGCTGGTGCCCAGCACGCCGTAGGTCGCGAACAAGACCGCGAAGATGAGGCAGTCGCTCATCAGGTAGATCCAGAAGCCGAGCGCGGTGCTGCCGGCTTCGTGGGCGTGCTCGTCCCTCACATAGAAGACGGGCGGGGTGGCGTCGCGCGGGGCATCGTGCCCCGCGTGGCCGCCATGCATGGCTTCAACGGTCGTCGTCATGCTTTACACCTGTCCCGCGAGCAGACGGGTCCGCTCGTTCTCGGTCGCCACGACCTCCTCCACCGGGATGTGGAAGTCGCGGTTGTAGTTGAAGGTATGGCTGATGGCGACCACCAGCAGGCCGATGAAGCTCAGCGCCGCCAGCCACCAGATGTGCCAGACCAGGGCGAAGCCGAGCGCGGTGCTGATGCCGGCCAGGATCACGCCGGTGCCGGTGTTGGCGGGCATGTGGATCGGGCGGTAGCCTTCCAGCGGACGGGCATAGCCGCGCTTCTTCATGTCCCACCACGCGTCATTGTCGTGGATCACGGGCGTGAAGGCGAAGTTGTAGCCCGGGGGCGGCGAGGAGGTCGCCCATTCCAGGGTGCGGCCGTCCCACGGATCGCCGGTGACGTCGACATACTGGTTGCGCTTCAGGACGCTGACGGCGATCTGGACCAGGAAGGCACCGATGCCGATGGCGATCAGGACGGCGCCGACCGCGGCGATCTGGAACCAGATCTGCAGCGACGGGTCCTCGAACACGCGCAGGCGGCGGGTGACGCCCATCAGGCCCAGGACGTAGAGCGGCATGAAGGCGACGTAGAAGCCGATCACCCAGAACCAGAAGGACACCTTGCCCCAGAACGGATCCAGGCGGAAGCCGAAGGCCTTGGGCCACCAGTAGTAGATGCCGGCGAACAGGCCGAACAGCACGCCGCCGATGATGACGTTGTGGAAGTGGGCGATCAGGAACAGGCTGTTGTGCAGCACGAAGTCGGCCGGCGGAACCGCCAGCAGCACGCCCGTCATGCCGCCGATCACGAAGGTCAGCATGAAGGCGACCGTCCACATCATCGGCAGTTCGAACCGGATGCGGCCGCGGTACATGGTGAACAGCCAGTTGAAGATCTTCGCACCCGTCGGGATCGAGATGATCATCGTCGTGATGCCGAAGAACGAGTTCACGCTGGCGCCCGACCCCATGGTGAAGAAGTGGTGCAGCCACACCAGGTAGGACAGGATGGTGATGACGACGGTCGCGTAGACCATCGAGGTGTAGCCGAACAGCTTCTTGCCGCAGAAGGTGGAGGTCACCTCCGAGAAGATGCCGAAGCAGGGCAGGATCAGGATGTAGACTTCCGGGTGGCCCCAGATCCAGATCAGGTTCACGTACATCATGGGGTTGCCGCCCATGTCGCTCGTGAAGAAATGGGTGCCGACATAGCGGTCCAGCGACAGCAGGACCAGCACGGCGGTCAGGACCGGGAAGGAGGCGACGATCAGGACGTTGGTGCAGAGCGAAGTCCAGGTGAAGACCGGCATCTTCATCATGGTCATGCCGGGGGCGCGCATCTTCACGATCGTGCAGATCAGGTTGATGCCCGACAGCGTCGTTCCGACGCCTGCCACCTGCAAGGCCCAGATGTAATAGTCGACGCCGACGTCCGGGCTGGCCTCCAGACCCGACAGCGGCGGATAGGCCAGCCAGCCGGTGCGCGCGAACTCGCCCACGAACAGCGAAGCCATGATCAGCACGGCGCCGCCGACGGTCATCCAGAAGCTGAAATTGTTCAGGAACGGGAAGGACACGTCGCGTGCGCCGATCTGCAGCGGCACGACATAGTTCATCAGCCCCGTCACCAGCGGCATGGCGACGAAGAAGATCATGATCACACCGTGGGCGGTGAAGACCTGATCGTAGTGGTGGGCGTTGAGGTAGCCCTCGCTGCCGTTGAAGGCGATGGCCTGCTGGGCGCGCATCATGATGGCGTCGGCGAAGCCGCGCAGCAGCATGATCAGGCCCAGGATCATGTACATGATGCCGATGCGCTTGTGGTCGACGGTGGTGAACCACTCTTTCCACAGGTAGCCCCACAGCTTGAAGTAGCTGAGGGCCGCCACCAGCGCGATGCCGCCGAGCATGACCGCGAAGAAGGTCGCGACCAGGATCGGCTCGTGATAGGGGAAGGACTCCAGGCTGAGGCGCCCGAAGAGGAAGGTCGTCAGTGTCTCAAGCATGCCGGTGTGCCCAATCAGGGATTGGCCAGCCGCTGCGGTCCGGCCTGGGAGGCGGACGCGCTGATCGGCGTGACGGTGGGGCGCTGCACGGCGCCCGAGTTTGCGGCGGCTTCGACCGCCTCGGCGACGGTGCACAGGCCGGTCGGCTGCGTGTCCGGGAAGCCGGCCAGGCTGTTGGCCCGCAGGATCCCGTTGGCCGCGGCCATGCCGCCGGCGTTCAGCCCGCCCGCACGGTCGATGGCGGCCATGTCGCTCATGCACATGGTGCCGGGGCGCACGCACAGGTTCACGACGGCGTTGAACAGCTTCGGATCGACGGTGCCGAAATGCTGGACCGGAACGGCCTCGCTCGGCTTTTCAAGCGCGATGTAGGCGTTGCGGTCGAGCGGGGTCGCCGCCGACTTCACCTTGGACACCCAGCCGTCGAAATCCTGGTTCGACAGGCCGTGGAAGGCGAAGCGCATGTGCGAGAAGCCGGCGCCGCTGTAGTTGGACGAGAAACCCTTGTAGGTCCCCGGCTCGTTGATCACGGCGTGGAGCTTCGTCTCCATGCCCGGCATGGCGTAGATCATGCCCGCCAGCGCCGGAACGTAGAAGGAGTTCATCACCGTGGAGGCGGTGAGGCTGAAGCGGATCGGACGGTCGACCGGCGCCGCCATCTCGTTCACGGACGCGATGCCGTATTCGGGATAGACGAACAGCCATTTCCAGTCGAGCGCCACCACCTGCACGTCCAGCGGCTTCACGCCGGCCGGGAGCGGCTTGTCGGCCGCGATGCGGTCGAGCGGACGGTAGGGGTCGAGCTTGTGGGTGGTGACCCAGGTGATGGCCCCCAGGCAGATGATGATCAGCAGCGGGGCTGCCCAGATCACCAGTTCGAGCTGCGTCGAATGGTCCCAGTCCGGTTCGTAGCGGGCTGTGTTATTCGACTGACGGTAACGCCAGGCGAACAGCACGGTAAGCGCCATGACCGGGACGATGATCAGCAGCATCAGCAGGGTGGAGATGACCACGAGGTCTCCCTGCTGGCTGGCAACGTCGCCGGCCGGGTTCAGCACGACCAGGTTGCAGCCACTCAACGCCGCCATCACTGGCAGCAGGGCGATTGCGCGATAACGGCTCAAGGCAGGACCTGTATCAAAGGTTTGCTTTGGGGAGACAGCTAGCGTCCATGCCCCAGCGGCGACATTGGACAATTTGTCCAATGCCCCGACTCCTGCGCGCTTGACAGGTCACTGATTGGTGCGGTGACATATTGTATGATCTACGGATCATCGCAAGCGAAATAACGCAGCCGGGGCCGACATGATGACTTCATCGATTGCGGCGGTCGAACGGGATGCGAGGCTGGTGAACGCGCGGCATCACGGGGTGAATCCCGGAGAAATTGCCATCGGCGTGATCATCGGCCGAACCTCCGAGTTTTTCGACTTCTTCGTTTACGCCATTGCTTCCGTGATCGTCTTTCCGAAGCTGGTGTTTCCCTATGTCGATCCGCTGACGGGCACCCTTTGGTCTTTTGCCATCTTCGCGCTTGCCTTCGTCGCGCGGCCGATCGGCACCTTCATCTTCATGGCCATCGACGACAATTACGGGCGCAGCGCGAAGCTGACCATCGCCCTGTTCCTGCTGGGCGGGTCCACGGTGGCGCTGGCCTTCCTGCCGGGATATGAGGCGATCGGCGTCGCGTCCGCCTGGTTGCTGGCGCTGTCCCGCGTCGGGCAGGGCGTGGCGCTGGGCGGCACCTGGGACGGGCTGGCCTCGCTCCTGGCGATGAACGCGCCGCAGAACAAGCGCGGCTGGTATGCGATGATCCCGCAGCTGGGCGCACCCATCGGCCTGATCGTGGCGAGCGGGCTGTTCGCCTACATGGTCAACAGCCTGTCGGCGGAGGATTTCTTCGCCTGGGGCTGGCGCTATCCCTTCTTCGTGGCCTTCGCCATCAACGTGGTGGCGCTGTTCGCCCGGCTTCGTCTGGTCCAGACGCCGGAGTTCGAGCGGCTGTTCACGAACCGTGAACTGCAGCCGGCCCCGGTGGTGGAGACGCTGCAGATGGAGGGCAAGCGCGTGGTCATCGGCGCCTTCGCGCCGCTGGCCAGCTTCGCCCTGTTCCACATGGTCACCGTCTTCCCGCTGTCCTGGATCTTCCTGAACGCGCAGCACGAGACCGGGGCCTTCCTGGTGATCGAGGTGATCGCCGCCGCTTTCGGCATCGCCGCCATCGTCGCGTCCGGCTACATCGCCGACCGGGTCGGGCGGCGGACCCTGCTGGGCAGCTGCGCCGCCGCCATCGCGGTGTTCAGCGGCTTCGCCCCGCTGCTGCTCGACGGCGGGCAGACGGGCGAGGCGGTGTTCATGGTGGTGGGTTTCGTCATCCTCGGCCTGTCCTTCGGCCAGTCGTCGGGGTCGGTGGCATCGGGCTTCAGCCAGCAATACCGCTACACCGGCTCGGCCATGACCTCCGATCTGGCCTGGCTCTTCGGGGCCGGCTTCGCGCCCTTCGTCGCGCTGTACCTGTCCAGCCAGTTCGGGCTGGTCGCGTCCGGCCTCTACCTGCTGTCGGGTGCGGTCTGCACGCTGGTGGCGCTGCGGGTCAACAAGACCCTGTCCTCGTGACGTTCGTGTCCAACGGGCGGGCTCATGCCTGCCCGTTGGCGCCCACCCGGGCCTCCATGGGCGCCAGCCGTTCGCCGGCGGCACCCGAAGCGGGACGCGCCAGATCCAGCCTTTCGCGCGGAAGCGATCCCGGATACTGCTCCGTCAGGAAGCGGATCATCTCCTCGCGCACGAGGCAGCGCAGGTCCCAGGCCGTGCCGGCATCCGGCGCGCTGACCAGGGCGCGAAGCTCCATCGTGTGTTCCTTCAGGTCGGTGACCTGCAGGTTCCACACCCGCTTGTCCCACAGGCTGGTGCTGTCCAGCACCTTGCGCAGATGGTCGCGCAGCGCCGGGATCGGCACCGAGTAGTCGACATACAGCATCACCGAACCCAGGATGTTCGGCGCGTCGCGGGTCCAGTTCTGGAAAGGCTTCTCCAGGAAATACCCCAGCGGAACGATCAGCCTCCGGTCGTCCCAGATGCGCACGACGACATAGGTGGAGGTGATCTCGTCGACATTGCCCCACTCGCCTTCGACCACCACCGAGTCGCCGATCCGGATCGGCTGGGTCAGCGCGATCTGGATGCCGGCGATCAGGTTGGCGATGGTCGGCCGGGCGGCGATGCCCAGCACGATGCCGGCGACGCCGGCCGAGGCGAACAGGCTGATGCCGATGGTCCGCACCAGCGGCACGGTCATCAGCATGAAGCCGACAGTCAGGGCCATGACGGTCAGCAGCGCCAGCCGCCGGAACACCGTCAGCTTGGTCCGCCGCCGCCGCCATTCGAACCCGCGTTCGTTGGGGCCGCTGCGGCCGAGATAGGCGTCGAACACCGCCCCGACCTTGCCGGCGATGGCCCAGCCCAGCGCGCCGATGAAACAGATGCCGACGGCGCGCGCCAGCATCTCCATGGCGGTGTGGGGCAGCGGCAGCGCCGGCACCGAGGCGAGAAGGGCTGCGAAGATCACGGCGAAGCGGGTGGCGGTGCGGCCGGCCGTGACGACCCGGCTCAGCACCGGCGCGTTGGTCGGGCGGAACAGCCGTTGCAGCACCCGCCACACCACCTCGTGAATGGCGATCGCGACAGCCACGGCGACGACCGGCGCCAGGAAGGCGGCGACCGTGGAGGAGATCGGAAATTCCATCGGTTCCTGCTGATCCGGTTTCTGCTGATCGATGAGGCGAGGGGGCGCGGCGCCCCCGGTTCTTACGGGCTTGAGAACATGCCGGCCGGGATTTGGTTCGGGGGCTGTCCCATCCGGACGCCGATCGACCCGCCGGGTATAGGGCGTTGGAGGGAACCCCCTGGCCGGAGGAGGCAATGCTTGCCGGAAGAGGCTCCGCCGCCAATCTTGCAGGGTGAGACAACCGGAAAAGGCGACCAGACCGATGCAAGTCCTTCCCCGCGCGACCACGCCGGCGCCGATGCGCAAGAGGCTGCCCATCGCCGCGCTGGCCGTTCTGGCAGGCCTTTCCGCCTGCGCCGGAATCGAGCCCGACTTCCGCAAGCCGGGCGCCCAGCGCCTGACCGGGCCGGAGGTTTCCACGCTGCTGGGCGGCCACACGCTGAGCATCGTCAACCCGCGCGGCAAGTCCTACATGAACCGCTTTTCCAAGGACGGGTCGATCGTCATTTCCGGCGCCAAGGGCAACGAATACGGGCGCTGGACCGTCACCGGCGACCGGTATTGCCTGACGCTTGACGTGGACCCCCGCCAGCAATGCATGGAGATCTACCGGCTGCCGGACGGCCGCTACCAAATGGTCAACGCCGACGGGACGCTGCGGAACACCTTTCAGGTGGATTGAAGCCCGACCGTCAGCCGGTCCGAAGCGCGTTGACCGTCAGCCGCCCCGCCGGCCAGGAATGGACGAGGCCGGCGGCGCGCAACTCCGGCAGGGCGCTGCCCACCTCCTCCGCCGACAGACCGGTGGCCTCGACAAGGGCGGGGCAGGTCTGCGGACCGGAGCCCAGCGCCGAGAGGATTGCGGCGGCCGGCGTACCGGGGGCGCGGAGCGCATCGGCCGGACGGGGCGGGGTGCGGCCACGGGCGGCGGCGATCATCAGCGCCAGCGCCCGCAACTGTCCCAGCCGGTGCATCGCCTCGCCGCCCAGTTCTTCAGCCAGCGACAGCGCCGTGTGGCAGCGCGCGACCAGCCGGGCGAGCGCGGCGAGGTCGTCGGTCCGGTTCGCCACCACGGCGGCGACGGCTGCCTGCGCCAGCGTTTCCAGTTCGGCGTCCGCCACGGCCCAGTCCTGCCGCCGGACGGCCTCCAGAAGCGCATCGGTCAGCGATCGCAGCGCCGGCTCCAATACGCTCATTCGCTGCTCTCCTCCTTGGGATCGGGCGGTTCGGGATCGGGCAGGGCGGGCCAGCGGCCGGGCGTCCAGCCGGCGCAGACATAGCCGGGGGACGGGTCGGCCAGCGGCAGGGTCACGCATTGGATGCGCGGAGCGCCGGCCTGGCTGGCCCGCGGCTGGAACAGCAGGGCCACGCCGCAGTCCTCGATGATCTTGTCCTCTTCGCCGTTGGCGCGGCAGTAGCGGTTGAAGCGGTGCGACAGCGCCATGCTGTTGGCGACGATCACCCGGCAATAGCCGGCGCGCGACGAGGCCCCGCCTTCCTTCGCCTGCCAGCGCTCGGTGGTCAGGCCGCTGTCCATCACCGGGGTGACCAGCCAGTCCACCATCATGCCGGACGCGATCCAGGCGCTGGGCTCCGAGCGCCCCAGATCTTCGCAGATGGCGACGGCGAGCCGGCCGAGGTCGGGCAGTTCGAACAGGGTGAAGCAGTCGCCGGTCTCGATGTCCTCGCGGGCGCAGTCCAGCAGCCGGCCGTTGCGGTCGCGCAGGTCGTAGGAGCGGCACTGGTTGCTGTCCAGGTCCCAGCAATGAAGCTTGGTCTGGCTGCCGATCACCGTGCCGCAGCGGTCGAGCAGCAGCGCCCGGTTGTGCGGTCGTCCACCGTCCTCCGCCTCCTCCTTAACCCCGACCAGGGCGTAGCGGATCGGGCCGTCCACCGCCTGGGTGCGCAGCGCTTGCCGGATCGCGTCCAGCGTGCCGGCCCCGACCGAAACCTCGGGGAACAGCACGAAGGTGGCGCCCTGCTCCGCCAGTCCGGCGATGGCGTCGGCGGCGCGGCGGCTGAAGTCGCGTGGGGTGGGGTCGTACCAGTCCTCGCCGTCGCGGCGGAACTGGTGGATGGCGAGGTCGTCCTCCGCCTCGGCCAGCGGGACGATGCCGATCACCGGCGTCCAGGTGGGGTCGGCCGGGTCCTGGTCGGACACCGCGGCGATGCGGCGGTATTCGACGGCGATGCGTCGGTCCGGGTCGCCGTCACGCTCGGCCTCTATGGTCAGGCCGGGCGGCACGGCCAGCAGGGTGGAGAACAGGTCGACCGGGTCGAAAGCGTCGGGATCGGCGCCTGGCGGTGCCGTCTCCCGGATGTTCATGGCGCGCGCCAGCACGCCGGGGCGCAGGATCAGCTGTCCGTCCGCCGGGTCGGCGTTGAAGCGGCCGTCGCGGTTCAGGCGGCGGCGCGCCTCCAGCCGGTCGGCGGGGAGCAAGTCGTCGGATGCCCGGATGTCGTATCGGGAGGCCAGCGGCGCGAACCACCCGTCGATGGCCTGCGCCGCCGCGAGTATCCGGTCGAGGTCCAGTCCGTCCCCGACCCACCTCTCCAGAGCGGCGGCGCCCTTCCGCAACTCCGGCGCCGCCTCCCCGGCCAGCCGGCCGGCCCGCGCGTGGTCCGCCTCCAGCCCTTGGGCCAGGACGCGGACCTCGTCGCGCCGTTCCTCCAGCAAGCGCCACAGCGCCATGAACAGATCGGCAGGGTGCATGTGCGTCAGGGGCTTGCCGTCTGGGTTTGGGCAGTCTGGCTTTGGGCCGGCTGGAACTGCAGGATCTTCGGCGTCCGCATGTCCTCGCCGATGGGGGCGTCGCTGGCGGCGCCGCGCATTGCGGAGACCGAACGGGGGAAGCCGCTGCGGTCGCTGTAGTCCGGCACCGGCAGGCTGCGGTAGTAGGCCTCCTCCCGGTGCAGCTTCTGGGCGCAGACCACGTCCAGCGCCGTCGCCGCCACCACCGCGCCGAAGGCGATGCGGGCGTTGCCGGCGCGGGGGTTGTCCTGCATGCCGGCGGCGAGCGTCGCCATGTCGACGGCGTCGCCGGCGATGCGGCTCCAGATCCAGGGCTTGGGATCGCCGAGAGCCAGCAGGCCGACGCCGGCGGTGATCTCCCGCACGCCATAGGCGCGGATCAGGTTGGTCTTGTCCTCCATCCCCATCCAGCGGGCGATGGTCCGGCCGGCCATCAGTTCGGCGACGCCGAGGCCGATGCTGAACCAGCCGAGCCCGCGGGCGAGGTTGTCTCCGGTCGAGGAGCGGTTGTAATAGGCCATGACGTCACCTCAGGGCTTGAGGACCACCTTGATGCAGCCGTCCCGCTTGTCGCGGAAGGTCTTGTACATCTCGGGGCCCTGATCGAGCGGAACGGTGTGGGTGATGACGAAGGACGGGTCGATCTGTCCTTCCTGGATGCGGTTCAGCAGGTCGTCGGTCCAACGGTTGACGTGGGTCTGGCCCATGCGCCAGGTCAGGCCCTTGTTCATCGACATGCCGAAGGGCATCTTGTCGATCAGCCCGCCATAGACGCCGGGGATCGACAGCGTGCCGGCCGGGCGGCAGACATAGATCATCTCGCGCAGCACATGGGCGCGGTCCGATTCCAGCATCAGCGCCTGCTTGGCGCGGTCCATCATGCTATCGAGCGTGGCCGTGGCGTGCGCCTCCATGCCGACGGCATCGATGCACTTCTCCGGACCCTTGCCGCCGGTCAGCTCGTTCAGCCGCTCGACGACGCTCTCCTCCTCGAAATTGATGGTGATGGCGCCGCCGGCCTTGGCCATCGCCAGCCGTTCCGGCACGCGGTCGATGGCGACCACCTGCTTGGCGCCGAGCAGGATGGCGCTGCGGATCGTCATCTGCCCGACCGGGCCGCAGCCCCAGATCGCCACCGTGTCGTCCGGCTGGATGTCGCACTGGGCGGCGGCCTGCCAGCCGGTGGGGAAGATGTCGCCCAGGAACAGAACCTGCTCGTCGGTCAGTCCGCTGGGGATTTTGATGTGGGTGCGGTCGGCGAAGGGCACCCGCACATATTCGGCCTGTCCGCCGGCATAGCCGCCGGTCAGGTGGGTGTAGCCGAACAGGCCGGCGGTGGTGTGGCCGAAGACCTTGTCGGCCAGCGCCTTGTTGCGATTGGAGCGCTCGCAGACCGAATAGTTGCCGCGCTTGCACTGGTCGCATTCGCCGCACCAGATGGTGAAGGGCACCACCACCCGCTCGCCGACCTTCAGCACGCTCTTGGCGTCGGCCCCGACCTCCACCACCTCGCCCATGAATTCATGGCCGACGATGTCGCCCTTTTCCATGCCCGGCATGAAGTGGTCATGCAGGTGAAGGTCGGACCCGCAGATGGCGCAGGTCGTCACCTTGACGATGGCGTCGCGCGGATGCTCGATCTCCGGATCCGGGACCGTGTCGCAGCGGATGTCGTTGGCGCCGTGCCAGACCAGTGCTCTCATCGATCTCTCCCCGACTTTTGCCTTCGTTACGGTTGCGTTCAGCAACAGGACCGGCGGCCGGAGCGTTCCGGTGCCGGCCCTTTCCCGAATGGCGATGGTCAGAGGATCAGTGCTTTTTCACGGGCGACGCCGCCGGACATGGTGGCGGTCTGGCTTTCGTCCAGGCTGTTGCGCAGGGCGGGGAAGTCGATCTCCTCCTCCTGCCGGATATGGCCGTCGATGATGCGCTTCAGGTCCAGCGCCACGGCGAGCCAGCGGGGATCGTCCTTCGGCGTCTGTTCCAGCGTGAAGAGATGCATCTTCATCTCCGCATGCTCGCCGTAGAGATGCTTGGCGTCCTCCTCCTTCCGCGCCTGGTCGTGCAGCATGGGATAGACGACGTCCTCCTCCGCCATGGCGTGGGCGGCCAGCCGGCGCTTCAGGCGCAGCAGCAATTGGGTGCGGCGGCCGGGCGCGTCGATGGGCGTCTGCACCATCTCCACCAGCAGCGCCTGGATGTGGCGGTGGTCGTCGATCAGCGCGTCGAAACCGTCGCGGCCCGCAGACGCGCGGGCCGATCCGGCGAGCTGCGCCACCACCGGCGGCAGCAGCCGGCTCGCCACCAGCGCCAAGGCCGCACCGCCGGCCATCATCGCCAGCCCGCGGGCCGACATCCAGCCCGTGCCGTCCTCATGGGATTGGCCTGCTTCCGGATAGCGTGGCGTGTAGCGTGGCATGTCTGGGCTCCTTCCTGCCGGTTGGGTCATCTGGCCCACCAACAGGCGCGGAAGCCCCGGCGTTCCGGTGTGCGGCCGGGTGCCAGGCGGCGCGGACCGCGCGTCAGCCCGGCAGCGCCGCCTGAGGGAAGGACAGCGGTCGGCTTTGGCGAACCGGTGCCGCTACCCGCCACAGCACCGTCATGAGGATCAGCGTGCCGAAGAACATGTAGGATTGCAGGATGTTGAAGGACGTGTCCGCCAAGGCGTTCGCGGGCTTGAAGGCGTCGACGGCGGTGAGAAGGAACGCCACGCCAAGGAGTTGGAAATTTCGGTTCGCGGCCTGTGGGCTTTCCGCCGCCGTCCCGGCCACGGCGAGGAAGGCGATGGCGAAGGCGGGCAGCAGAATGCCGAAATGGTGGATCCAGGCGACCGGCGATCCGACCGTGAAGCATATGCCGGCCATCGCGAAGGACAGGATCCCGCCGTCACCGTGGTCGTGCCGGCGCCAGAGCAGGCCGAAGCCGATGAACAGCAGGCCGGACGACATGGTTGCCCAATAGACCAGCGGATGGTGCGGGGCGAAGGCGTCGCCCAGCCATTGCACATTGTTGCCGTTGTGGAGCAGCCGGTTCAGAAGCCCGTTCAGCGTCTGGTTGGAGTAATATCCCTCGCCATGCGCGCCGATGAAGGACAGGACGTCCAGATAGGTCAGCATCGGCTTCACCCCGTACAGCATTGCCGTCACCGCGGTGCCGACAGCCACGACGGCCGCCCAGCCCCCGGCGATCCGCCACTCCTTGCGCAGCAGCGCCCACAGCAGGAACAGCGACATCTGCGGCTTTATCAGCGTCGACAGGCCCAGCAGCATGCCGACCGCCCAGCGGCGGTTGCGGCAGTAGAGGATCGTCGACAGGACGAACGCCGCGTTCAGCCAGACCTGGATCTGGCCGACCGAGAAAGCCTTCGCCACCGGGAAGAAGCCGAGCGTCGCGAGCACGCCGAGGCTGGCCAGCTTCAGACGCGCGGACAGCGTATCGGACGGGCCGGACAGTCCCAGCCGAGCCGCCAGTTCCAGCATGAGAACGCCCATGCCGAGCGCGGTGGCGCAGGTGAGGATGAGGTTGACCAAGATGTAGACCCGAAGGTGCAGCAGGCCGACCGACGACATCACCTCCATCGGGAGAAGGGAGGTCAGCGGATATTGGAACTTCACATGTTCGACGAAGAAGATCGCTTCATAGACATTCTCGCCGAGATGCCGATGCAGCCAGTCGAAGGCCTTCATCATCGGTTCCCAGGAATCCAGGGGAAGCCGGGCTGGCGATCCGACGAAAATCAACTGGAGGACATCGGAGATCGAACATTCGGTCAGGCTGGTGGAATCCAGAAACGGCTTGAGAACGATATCGAACAGTACGATGACGAGAAGTAGGAATGCCGACGTGATTGCGACTGCCGACATCAGCCGATTCGTGCCATTTGCCCTGCCAAAGTCCTGTTGCCCGCCAGCATCCATGCTCGTCGCTCCCGATCCCGATTATTATTGACGATCGACGGTGGCGAGGGCCGATGACGAGACGGCCGGCACATCCGATCTTTGATCGTCTGCTCGTCGACGCTTCGCAGCGCTCGACGTTCGGAGCGGAAGGCTAGGTTAGTAATCTGGCTTTTGGAACATGTCCCACCGGTTGTAGGCAGGATTAATGCCATTGTGTGGAAGAAACATTTCCGCGCGCCAGAGCCATCATAGGTGACGGTTCGACCAAATCCGACTTAGCGTCCACTCGTCTGCCGCGGTATTTCCGCTTCCGCCATTCGACCGATGCCTCGGGCAAGTGCCGGAGTCCGGCGAGTGCCTGAACGGGTGCGCCGAAGCGCTCGCCGGTATCGAAGGCCGGTCAACCCGGCTTGCCTTCCTCCCGGTTGCGCGGACGCTTGCCGGCGTTGTCCTTCGGGGTCGGCGGGGCGGCGTGCTGGTCCGGCAGGTCGCGGCGCTGTCCGGTGCCCTCGCCGATGGTGACGGTGGTCGACGGTCCGCCGCCGACGGTGTGCGGCAGGTCGTCCGCGCTGCCGGTTCCGACACCCATGCCCTGGCCGGCCCGGCCGGGGGCGACCGGCCCGCCACCCTGTGCGCCCGGATTGGGGCTGTCGGCGTTGGAGACCTGCCGATCGCGATCCTGATCCTGGTCCTTGTTCATGCTGTCCTCCCGGTTGGTGTTTGCCCTTCGGCCAACATGCCGTCCGGTCGGGAGTTCCGGACACGGTCGGACGGGGAGGGGGCGGAACGCCCGTTGGGGGCCGCGGTTGTCGGTTGGCGGCGGTGGGCGGCAGCGCCCGGACGGCCGCCGCTGAGTTTGGAGACCCAACGATGGCAAATCCTTCGCAGACCGCCGCCGGCGCCGGGCGCAGCGGCGGCTCGCCCACATATCCACCGCCCCAGACCCCCGGCCTCAGTGCCGTGCTGGAGCGCAACATCCAGGCGCTTCAGGCCCGCCGCAAGCGGGAGGTGGTGGAGGCCACGCTTCAGGACCGCATCGCCGACGCGATCACCCGCTTCACCGGCAGCATGCGCTTCGTCTACCTGCATCTGGTGCTGTTCGGCGGCTGGATCCTGATCAATCTGGGCTGGATCCCGCTGGTCAAGCCGTGGGACCCGTCCTTCGTCGTGCTGGCGATGATCGCGTCGGTGGAGGCGATCTTCCTGTCCACCTTCGTCCTGATCAGCCAGAACCGCATGGCCTCCGTGTCGGACAAGCGCGCCGACCTCGACCTGCAGATCAGCCTGCTGGCCGAGCATGAGGTGACCCGGCTGGTGACGCTGGTCTCCTCCATCGCCGATCATCTGGGGGTGAAGACGGAGGTCGACGCGGAACTGGACGTCATCCGGCAGGACGTCGCCCCCGAGGCCGTGCTGGACGAGATCGAAGCCACCCAGACGGAGAACAAATCAAAATGATCGGCGGCGCGGCGCCATCCGGCAACCCGCCGTTGACGAACGCATGGAGGTTATGCGTTTAGGGAATCCCTCGGTCCTGCATGCGATATTGTTCTGGAGGCGAAGAATATCCTAAGGTCAGGCTACCCCCATTTCGGGCTTGGCGCAGACCACGTCCCGACAGAGACCAGCTTAAGGCCCCCGGTGACCGACGGTGATGGCGTCCTCTCACATAATCGTCGGTGGCGCCACCTGGTTCTACCTGTCGAGCCGGTACGGGATGACCTTCGACCCGGTCGCCTTCGGCGCGGCGATTCTGGGGGCGCTCGCGCCGGACATCGATCATCCGAAATCGACTCTGGGGCAGATGGTGAAGCCGCTGTCCACGGCGATCTCCAACATCTTCGGACATCGCGGCGTCACCCATTCGGCCCTTGCCATCGCCGGATGCCTGTGGGTTCTGCATGAGCATGCAGCCTACCAGCACCTGCTGATCCCCTTCATCGTCGGCTATCTCACCCATCTGGCCGGCGACCTGCTGACCCCGGCCGGGCTGCCGCTGCTGTGGCCGATCAAGCGGCGGCGCAACTTCGCCCTGCCGGTGCTGAAGACGGGCGGATTTTCCGAACAGTTGGCGGTGACGCTGATGGCGGGCTGGATGATCTCCGGCCTGTTCGCCGGCGGCTGGCCGCAGTTCCCGCTGGAACGCCCCTGGCGGTCCGTCGTCGCCGCGGCGCAGACCTATCTGGGGGAGGGCGGCGAGAAGTCCGCACCCCCCGTGCCTGTGCGCAAGCCGCCCGAAAGCAACCGCACGAAGCCGCTGAAGGGCTGAGCGCCGCCCATTTCCGCGCTTTTGCTCCATCGCCGATGAAAGTTCGGTTTCCGTCGCCGCTCTCAAGAGACATGCGGCGGCGAGGAGCCGTTTTCGAATTTCGTTCGGCCAACTTGCGCAAGCGCTCGGATTGCGATCGCAAACAGGCAGTATGTTCTGAAATTTTGCCGCAGAACCAAAATTCTGTTCGGCATGGAGGATATATTCCAAGATGTTGATCGGAAAAATCGGCAAAATACCAGATGGCACGGATTCGGGGAAATCGGTTAGCCTGACAGGCATCGGACCGGCCCTTGCGCAACGCCGGCCACGAGCTTTTCCCAGCTCTCGCCCCCCGCCCCCGACCAGAGCCAGCCACGCGATGAACCAGATGATCGACCCGAGCGTTGCCCCCGCCTTCGAGCCGTCCCTCTCCACCGGTGCCGGCCCCTTCGCCGCTTTCGCCCCCGTCGTCCGTCCGGCCAGTCCGCTGCGTCAGGCGATCACCGCCGCCTACCGCCGGCCGGAGCCGGACTGCGTGGCGTGGCTGGTGGAGCAGGCGACGCTGCCGGCCGAGGTGACCGCGGCGGCGGCCCAGACCGCGCGGACGCTGATCTCGGCGCTACGCGCCAAGCCGCAGGGGCGCGGGGTGGAGGGGCTGATCCACGAGTACAGCCTGTCGAGTCAGGAAGGCGTGGCGCTGATGTGCCTGGCGGAGGCGCTGCTGCGCATCCCCGACCGCGCCACCCGCGATGCGCTGATCCGCGACAAGATTGCCGGCGGCGACTGGCGCGCCCATCTCGGCAACAGCCCGTCGCTGTTCGTCAACGCCGCGACCTGGGGGCTGCTGGTCACGGGCAAGGTGACGGGCGTGCTGGGCGATACTTTCGGCGGCGAGCAGGCGCTGTCCTCCGCTCTGACCAAGCTGATCCTGCGCGGCGGCGAGCCGCTGATCCGCCGCGGCGTCGATTTCGCCATGCGGATGATGGGCGAGCAGTTCGTTACCGGCCAGACCATCGACGAGGCGCTGTCCAACAGCCGCAAGATGGAGGCGGAAGGCTTCCGCTATTCCTACGACATGCTGGGGGAGGCGGCGACGACCGCCGCCGACGCCGACCGCTATTACGCCGACTATGAAAAGGCGATCCACGCCATCGGCAAGGCGTCGGCCGGGCGCGGCATCTATGACGGTCCCGGCATCTCCATCAAGCTGTCGGCCCTGCACCCGCGCTATTCCCGCGCCCAAGCCGACCGCGTGATGGCGGAACTGCTGCCGCGCGTCACCGAGCTGGCCCGGCTCGCCCGCCGCTACGACATCGGCCTGAACATCGACGCCGAGGAGGCCGACCGGCTGGAGCTGTCGCTCGACCTGCTGGAATCGCTGTGCTTCGACCCGGATCTGAAGGGCTGGAACGGCATCGGCTTCGTCGTCCAGGCCTATGGCAAGCGCTGCCCCTACGTCATCGACTTCATCGTCGATCTGGCCCGGCGCAGCAGCCATCGGCTGATGGTGCGTCTGGTCAAGGGCGCCTATTGGGACAGCGAGATCAAGCGCGCCCAGGTCGACGGGCTGGAGGATTTTCCGGTCTACACCCGCAAGCTGCACACCGACGTGTCCTATGTCGCCTGCGCCCGCCGGCTGCTGGCGGCACCGGATGCGGTGTTCCCGCAGTTCGCCACCCACAATGCCCAGACGCTGGCGACCATCTACCGGATGGCCGAGCAGATGAACCCCGCCGGCTTCCAGGTCGGCCAGTACGAGTTCCAGTGCCTGCACGGCATGGGCGAGCCGCTGTACAAGGAGGTGGTCGGTCCGCTGAAGCGTCCCTGCCGCGTCTATGCCCCCGTCGGCACCCATGAAACCCTGCTGGCCTATCTGGTCCGCCGCCTGCTGGAGAACGGCGCCAACAGCTCCTTCGTCAACCGCATCGCCGACAAGAGCGTGTCGATCGACGATCTGGTCGCCGACCCGGTGGCGCAGGCCCGCGCCACCCTGCCGGTGGGCGAAAAGAACCCGCTGATTGCCCTCCCGACGGATCTCTACGGCGTGGAACGGCCCAATTCCGCCGGCCTCGACCTGTCGAACGAAACCACGCTCGCCGACCTGTCCGCCGCGTTGCGCGACAGCACCGCCGTCGCCTGGACCGCCGCCCCGCAGCTGGCCGACGGCGAGCGCCGCGGAAGCGCCCAGCCGGTGCTGAACCCGGCCGACCATCGGGACGTCGTCGGGCACTGCGTCGATGCCGCCCCGGCCGACATCGCCGACGCCTTCCTGTTCGCGGAGGCGGCCGCCCCGGTCTGGGCCGCCACCCCGCCGGCCCAGCGCGCCGCCTGCCTGTTCCGCGCCGCCGACGAGATGCAGGCGCGCATGCCGACCCTGCTGGGCCTGATCATCCGCGAGGCCGGCAAGTCCACCGCCAACGCCATCGCCGAGGTGCGCGAGGCCATCGACTTCCTGCGCTATTACGGCGCCCGGGTGCGGGACGGCTTCGACACCGACACCCATCTGCCGCTGGGGCCGGTGGTTTGCATCAGCCCGTGGAACTTCCCGCTCGCCATCTTCTCGGGCCAGGTCGCTGCGGCGCTGGCCGCCGGCAACCCGGTGCTGGCCAAGCCGGCGGAGGAAACCCCGCTGGTCGCGGCGGAAGCGGTTCGCATCCTCCGCGCTGCCGGCGTGCCGGCCGGTGCGGTGCAGCTGCTGCCCGGTGCCGGTCAGGTCGGCGCGGCGCTGGTCGGCCATGCCGGCACCCGCGCGGTGATGTTCACCGGCTCCACCGAGGTGGCCCGCCTGATCCAGCGCCAGCTGGCCGAGCGGCTGTCGCCGGAAGGCGCGCCGATCCCGCTGATCGCCGAGACCGGCGGCCAGAACGCCATGATCGTCGACAGCTCCGCCCTGGCCGAGCAGGTGGTCGGCGACGTGATCGCCTCCGCTTTCGACAGCGCGGGGCAGCGCTGCTCGGCCCTGCGCATCCTCTGCCTGCAGGAGGATGTGGCCGACCGCACCCTGACCATGCTGAAGGGCGCGATGCGCGAACTGCGCCTCGGCAGCCCCGACCGGCTGGCCATCGACGTCGGCCCGGTCATCACCGCCGAGGCACGCGACGGCATCACCCGCCACATCGAGGCGATGCGGGCCAAGGGCCGCCGGGTTGAGTCGCTGCCGCTGCCGACGGAGACCGCCAACGGTACCTTCGTCGCGCCGACGATCATCGAGATCGACCGCATCGCCGACTTGGAGCGCGAGGTGTTCGGCCCGGTCCTGCACGTCCTGCGCTTCCGCCGCGACGATCTGGACCGGCTGGTCGATGCCATCAACGGCACCGGCTATGGCCTGACCTTTGGCCTGCATACCCGCATCGATGCCACCATCGACCGGGTGACCAGCCGGATCGAGGCCGGCAACCTGTACGTCAACCGCAACACCATCGGCGCGGTGGTGGGCGTACAGCCCTTCGGCGGCCACGGCCTGTCCGGCACCGGCCCGAAGGCCGGCGGCCCGCTGTACCTGTCGCGCCTGCTGTCCGTACGTTCGGCCCTTGACCTGGGCTTGCGCGGAAATGACGCCGTACGTGCGCCGGCCCACGCACTCGCCGGCTGGCTGGCCGACCAGGGCAAGGCGGAGATCGCCACCGACATACGGTCGCTGGCGAAGCGCTCCCCCGTCGGCGGCAGCGTCGAACTGGCCGGTCCGGTGGGTGAAAGCAACGTCTACAGCCTGATCCCGCGCGGCCGCATCCTGCTGCTGCCTCAGACGGAGGACGGGCTGTACCGGCTGCTGGGAGCGGCACTCGCCACCGGCAACGAGGTGGTGGTCGACGGCGACAGCGCCGTCACCGCCTGCCTGGCGAGCCTGCCGGCGGAGCTTGCCGCCCGTGTCCGGGTGACGGCGAACTGGCTGTCCTTCGGTGCTCTGGCCGGTGCGCTGGTGGAGGGCGATGCCGCCCGCCTGCTGGCCGCCAACCGCCGCATCGCCGAACTGCCCGGCCCCATCGTCCTGACCCAAGGCGTGCCGGCCGGCGGCGAGGGAGTGGAGATCGCCTGGCTGATGAACGAGCGCTCGCTCAGCACCAACACCACCGCGGCCGGCGGCAACGCCAGCCTTGTGGCGATGAGCTGAGGGTTTGGAGGGGGAAATCCCCCTCTCCCCCCCGGGGAGAGGGGGATGCACAGGGTAGATTCTCGGTAAAGGGCCGTTATACGTCCCCCTCACCCTTAACCCTCTCCCCGGAAGGGAGAGGGGATTTCAGCAAGTGTCCGGCGCAACCTTTCCGCCGTCTCGGCATCGGCTGGGAAGAAGGCCTCGATCGCCAATTCAGACAGGGTGACGTCCAGCGCCGTCCCGAAGACCGTGGTCGTGCTGAACAGGCTCAACAGGCCGAGGGACGTGTGCAGGCGCAGCGGAACGACCACGTCGGGATGGTGCCCGGCCTCGCTGCCGCCATCATCCGAAGAAGAGGGCGGGTCGGGATAGCCCTGCAACTCGTTGCGCAAGGCCACCAGCGCCGGGTCGGCGCTCGCCTCGATCTGGCGGGTCAGGCGGGACAGCACATGCTCGCGCCATTGCGCCCAATTGCCGATGCGGCCGGCCAACCCGTCGGGATGTAGGCTGAGACGCAGGACATTGACCGGCGGGGTCAGCAACTCCGCCGCCACTCCCTTCAGCAGCGGCGCCACCGCCCGGTTCGCTGCAATCAGCTGCCAATGCCGGTCCACCGCCAGCGCCGGGAAGGGCTCGTGCCCCGTCAGCACGAGGTCGACCGCCTTGCGCGCCGCCTCCATCGCCGGGTTGTCCAGGCTGTGTTCGCTGTAGACCGGGGCGAAACCGGCGGCGACCAGCAGGGCGTTGCGGTCCCGCAGCGGCACGTCCAGCCGTTCGGCCAGATGGATCAGCATGCTGCGGCTGGGCTGCGAGCGACCGGTCTCCAGGAAGCTGACATGCCGGGTGGAGATGTCGGCCTCGCAGGCGAGATCAAGCTGGCTGAGGCCGCGGCGCTGGCGCCAGGACCGCAGCAGGGCGCCGACGGGCGGCCCCGCCGGCGCCCTGCCGGTGCGGGTGGCGGATTGAGGAGTGCCATGGGACATGGGACTTGGCTCCGAACCGGTATCGACTGCCATCGTTGCCGTCACCCGCGGGCGAAGGCCAGCAGTTCGGCGTTGAAGCGGTCGCGGTGGGTGAGGAACAGGCCGTGCGGAGCCCCCTCGTAAAGCGACAGGGCGGCATTCGGCATCAGCGCCACCGTGCGCTCGGCGAGTGCGAGCGGGGTGGTCACGTCGCGGTCGCCATTCACGACCAGGGTGGGCACGGTGATGGCCGGCAACTCCTTCCGGAAATCGGCGGAGGTGATGGCGCGGTGGCACTCCAGCAAAGCCTTCAACGAGGATTGCAGCGCCATTCCGGTGATCCATCCCTTCATCTCCGCCGATGTTTCCCCGGTCACGAATGGATCGATGTTGTCGCCGAGCCATTTGGGGAAGTCGCGCAGCAGCTGTTCCGACCGGAAGGTTTCGAACAATGCCGGATCGACGCCGTCGGGGTTGTCGTCGGTCCTCGCCATCAGCGGCGTGATGGTGCCCACCATCACCACTCCCTTCACCCGCCCGGCGCCGTGGCGGGTCAGATAGCGCACGATCTCGCCCGTCGCCATCGAGTGGCCGACCAGCGTTACGCCGCGAAGGTCCAGCGCCTCCAGCAGGGCGGCGACGTCGTCTGCCAGCCGGTCGAAGTCGTAGCCGGACGGCGATTCGTCCGACTTGCCATGGCCGCGGCGGTCGAAGGCGATGCAGCGGCATCCCTGCTCGGACAGCGGCGCCATCTGGTAGGCCCAGGCATCGGAGGTCAGCGACCAGCTCGACACGAAGACGATGGGCGGGGCGCCTTCGCGGTTGCCCCAATCGCGGTGGAACAGGCGCACGCCGTCGTCGGTCTGAATGAACCCCATGATGTCCTTCCTCCCTTGCCGACCCGCCGGATTGTCCCGGCGAACCCAGGATCGCCCGGCGGAGGGCGCCGAATCGATTACTTGGCAGGTAACGGTGGCCACGAACCTCCCCGCGGCATGCGCATGCCTGCCATCACCGTCGCACTGCGGTACGCCCGCAGCCGATCCGGTTAAGGTCCTGAACCTTCATCGTCGCCGTTCGGGCCATCCATGCGTCTCATCTTCCTGCTCGGCCTCGCCGGGTTCGCCAGCGCCTTTTCCCTGCGCACCACCGATCCGATGCTGACGCTGATCGCCGACGATCTCGGCGTTACGGTGCGGCAGGCGGCGCTGCTGGCGTCCGCCTACACGCTGCCCTATGCGCTGATGCAGATCGTGCTGGGACCGGTCGGGGACGCTATCGGCAAGTCGCGGCTGGTGCGGCTGGCGCTGGCCGTGCTCACGGTGGGGCTGGCGCTGTCCACCATCGCGCCGACCTACGGCACGGTAATGGCCGGGCGCATCCTGGCCGGCGCGTTCGCCGGCGGCATCATTCCGGCCTCCATGGCGCTGATCGGCGACCGCGTGCCCTATGAGGAGCGCCAGATCGCCATCAGCCGCTTCCTGCTGGCGGTGATCCTGGGGCAGATGTCGGGGTCGGCGGTGTCGGGGGCACTGGCCGAGGCCTTCGGCTGGCGCGCGGTGTTCGGCCTGTCCACAGGCCTGACCGCGCTGATCTGCGTCGCCACCCTGATCGGGCTGGCACGAGAGGTGGAGACGCGCTCCCGCCTGTCGGTCGCGGACGCGCAGCGGCGCTACGCCACCGTGCTGACCAACCCGGCCTCGCTGATTGTCTTCGCCACGGTGGCGGCGGAAGGGTTGCTGATCTTCGGCGTCTTCCCCTTCGTGGCGCCGGTGCTGATCGAACATGGCGCGGCCGGCGCCTTCCAGGCCGGGCTGACCATCGCCGCCTTCGCCATCGGCGGCGTGGCCTACAGCGCGGTGGTGCGGCGGCTGATCGCCTCGCTCGGCCAGTGGGGCATGATGAAGGCCGGCGGTCTGGCGGCCGGTCTCGCCTATCTCGTCATCGCCTTCCCGGTGCCCTGGCCGGTGGTGAGCCTTGCCTTCCTGGTCGCCGGCTTCGGCTTTTACATGCTGCACAACACCATGCAGACCCAGGCGACGGAGCTGGCGCCGACCGCCCGCGGGTCGGCGCTGGCCCTGTTCGCTTCCTGCTTCTTCATCGGCCAGGGGATCGGGCCGGTTCTCTACGGCTACATCTCCACCCATACCGGCTTCGGTCCGCTGTTCCTCGGCGTCGGCGCGCTGACCGCCGGGCTGGGCTTCGCCTCGGCCCGGCTGATCCGGCGGGGACGGGCGTAGGCATTCCTCAGAGACAAGCCCGGATATAGGGCCGGTTCGCCTCCCACAGCTCGTCCAGGATGGCGACGGCGGCGGTGCTGGAGTTGATGACCGGGTCGATCAGCAGGGCCTGCAGCGCCAGTTCCTTCGATCCGCGCAATGCCGCCTCCACCGACAATTGCTGCACGTTGGCCTGGACCGACAGCAGTTTGACGATGCCGTCGGGCAGGCGTCCGAGCGAGATCGGGTGGATGCCGGCAGCGTCCGCCACCAGCGGCACCTCCACCGCCAGCTCGTCGGGCAGGCCGGGGATGACGCCGCGGTTGATGACGATGCCGCTCTCGATGAAGCGCTTCTGGTTGTGCAGTTGGCCCGCGATCACCGCAACCGCCCGTTCGCCCCAGGACGGCTTGGTCCAGTCGTCGGGGATCGGCTTGCTGCCGTCGATGACGCCGTCCATCAGGTCGCGCAGGATGACGCGGCCCTCTTCATCGTGCTTGAAGTCGAAGCCGTGCTCCCCGGCCTCCCAGCCATAGGGCAGGAATTCGCCGGTGTGGTCGTCGCTGGGCGTCACCCACAGGCCGAAGGCGTGGAACAGGCGCCGCGCCAGCGGGGTGAAGGCGGGGTCGTGCGTCGCTTCGCGTTCGCGCAGCAGGGGGTAGAGGTCGCGCCCCGTCGCCTTCTCGCGGATTGCGGTCAGCCATTGGAAATGGTTCAGCCCGGCGCCCCAGACATCCACCTCCTTCTCCGCCAGGCCCAGGATCTGGCAGATGAACCAGCGCGCCAGGAAGATGCCGTGGCAGAGCCCCAGCGTCCGCACCGACGTGCAGCGCGACAGGCCCAGCACGATGCGGCTTTCCGGGTTGGACAGGTTGATGAACAGCGCGTCCGGGCAGATCGCCTCGACGTCGCGGACGATGTCGACGATCAGCGGCAGGGTGCGCAGCGTGAAGAACAGCCCGCCGGGGCCGCCGTTCTCGCCCAGCGTGTGGCGGATGCCGTGCTTCTTCGGCACCTCGAAATCCAGTTTCCACAGCCGGTTGCGGTCGATGGCGATGGCGCACAGCACGAATCCGGCGCCCTGCAGGGCGGCCTTGCGGTCGGTGGTCTTCTCGATGGTGATGCCGGCGTCCCCATGGCGGTTCATCACCTCCGCCAGCGCCGCCATGCGGTCGAGCGCCTCCGCGTTGGTGTCGACCAGCGTCAGGGTGCTGCCGGCCAGTTCGGTGGTGGAGAACAGGTCCTGGAACAGGCTGAGCCCGAAGGCGGCGCTGCCCGCACCGATGAAGACGATCTTGGTGGTATTCGGCATGGTGGTTTTCCTCCGTTGTCGGAGCGGCTGAACGCCGTCTTATCGCAACAGGCTACGCCTTTCGGACGGGTCCGCACAGTGCCTGCGTGCAACCGCCCGATGCTGCGCCACCGCGTCGCGCTATGCCCGATCGCGTGCTTGTCCCATGGCGAAGGGCGGCCGGCTGGGGCATGCTGGGGAAAACGACCATCCCCGTGGGAGGATAAGAATGGACAGCTTCAGCCAGCCCGTGTCCCAGGCCGCCGATGCCAAGCCGCTGAGTTTTCCGCCGGATTTCCGCTGGGGTGCGTCCACCGCATCCTACCAGATCGAAGGGGCGGTCAATGCCGACGGCCGCGGCCCTTGCGTGTGGGATACCTTCACCGCTGATGGACGCATCATGGACGGCAGCAGCGCCGCCGTCGCCTGCGACCACTATCACCGCTTCCCGGAAGACATCGCGCTGATGAAGGCGGCGGGCTTCGACAGCTACCGCTTCTCCATCGCCTGGCCCCGCATCCTGCCGACGGGAACCGGGGCGGTGGAGACGCGCGGCCTCGATTTTTACGACCGGCTGGTCGATGGGCTGCTGGAGGCGGGGATCACGCCGATGGCCTGCCTCTACCATTGGGACCTGCCGCAGCCGCTGGAGGATGCCGGCGGCTGGCAGGGGCGGGAGATCATCGGTCCCTTTGCCGATTATGCCCGCATCGTCACCGCGCGGCTGGCCGACCGGGTCAAGACCTGGATGATGCTGAACGAGCCGAACGTGGTCGCCATCTTCGGATATGGGGTGGGGGAGCATGCCCCCGGCCACAAGCTGGGCGAGCAGGGCATCCTGCGCGCTCTGCACCACCAGAATCTGGCGCAGGGGGCGGCGCTGCGCGCCATCGCGGCGGAGCATTCCGGCCTGACGCTGGGCACCGTGCTGAACCTGCAGCCCGCCGTTCCCGACAGCGACCGGCCGGAGGATGTGGCCGCGACCGCCCGCTGGGACGCGGTGTGGAACCGGGTGACGCTGGACGGGCTGATGCGCGGGCAGATCCCGGCGCTGCTGGCCGACAAGATGGCGGACTTCGTGCTTCCCGGCGACGAGGAGGCGATCCGCTATCCCATCGACCTGCTGGGCATCAACTACTATTCCCGCATGACGATGAAGCATGAGGAGGGGCGGCCCTTCGACGTCGGCTGGGGCGAGGCGCAGTGCCGGCGCTGGACCGGCATGGCGTGGCCGGTGCAGCCGGAGGGGCTGTACGACCTGCTGACCGAGCTCCGCACCGATTACGGCAATCCCGCCGTCTTCATCGCGGAAAACGGCTGCGCCTATGACGACGTGGTGACGCCGGACGGCCAGATCCATGACGCGGAGCGCGTGCTGTATTACCGCGAGCATCTGGAATCTGTGGCGCAGGCGCTGGCGGACGGCTGCAACGTCAAGGGCTACCTGTGCTGGAGCCTGCTCGACAATTTCGAATGGGCTTACGGCCTGTCGAAGCGGTTCGGCATCGTGCGGGTCGATTACGACACGCTGGAACGCACGCCGAAGGACAGCTACCGCTTCCTCGCCGAGGTTGTGAGAACGGGAAGGCTTTAAGCCTTTCTTCGCCCCTGCCCCTGTACTTTTGTCCAAGCACGTCCTATTCGTTAGTAATACGGACGGTAAGGGATTGAGGGCGGAGGCCCGGGATGGCCGACATGACCGATGATAGAGGCGGCAAAACCGGCGGCGGCAAAACCGGGAATGCCAATACCGGCGACGGGGCGCCCGGCTTCGCCCGCCGCTTCCTCCGCCTGGCGGGCGGTTACTGGCGCGGGCGGTCGCGGGTGACCGTCTGGGCGCTGACCGTGGCGCTGTTCGTGCTGACGATCGGACAGGTTTCGGTCCCGGTCCTGATCAATCTGTGGAGCGAGCGGCTGTTCGACGCGCTCGAACAGCGCTCCATGGACCGGTTCCTGACCATGATCGGATTGGTCGGGCTGATCATCGTCTACAACATCGTCATCGTCGTGCTGCATCTGCGGGTGAAGCGCCGGCTGCAGATGGGCTGGCGCGACTGGCTGACCCGCAAGCTGCTGGAGGATTGGCTGCGCCGCGGCCGCCACCACCAGATCGCCTATATGCCGGGCGAGCACGACAACCCCGATGGCCGCATCGCCGAGGACATCCGCATCACCGCGGAGATGGCGATCGACCTCGGCCATTCGCTGACCTATTGCGCGCTGCTTCTGATCAGCTTCACCAACATCCTGTGGATGCTGTCGGGCACGCTGTCGGTCACGCTGTTCGGAACCGAGCTGTCGGTGCCGGGTCATCTGCTGTTCGTGGCGCTGCTCTATGCCGCCATGGGCACGACCATCGCCATGCTGATCGGACAGCCGCTGGTCAACGCCGTCAACCGGCGCCAGGGCTATGAGGCGGATTTCCGCTTCGCGCTCGCCCGCATCCGCGAGAACGGCCAGACCATCGCGCTGCTGCACGGGGAATCGGCGGAGCGCGGGCATCTCGCCTCGCTGTTCGGCGGGGTGGTGCGCGGCTGGACCGGGCAGACCCGCGCGCTAAGCCACATGATGGTGTTCAGTGCCAGCTATTCGGTGCTGTCCGCCGCCTTCCCGATCCTGGTCGCCGCCCCGCGCTACATCGCCGGGACCATCTCGCTCGGCGTGCTGATGCAGACGGCGCAGGCCTTCCAGCAGACGGTGGGCGCCCTGTCCTGGCCGATCGACAACCTGCCGCGCGTCGCCGAATGGCGGGCCTCGGTGGAGCGCGTGCTGAACCTGCACGACGCGCTGGTGCGGCTGGACCGCGATGTCTGCGACGTGCCGGACGGCCACATCCAGGTCGTGCGCTCCGAAGAGCACCACACGCTGGCCTTCAGCGGCGTGTCCATCGACGAACCGAACGGCACGGCCGTCGTCCATGCCTTCGACCTGGAGGTCCGTCCGGGCGACCGGGTGCTGATCGGCGGCGATGCGACGGCGACCATCCGCCTGTTCCGCGCCGTGGCGGGCGTCTGGCCGTGGGGCAGCGGGCGCATCACCCTGCCGGCCCACACCCGCGTCTTCTTCATGCCGGAACGCCCCTATCTGCCGCACGACAGCCTGCGCGCGGTGCTGGCCTATCCCGGCCCAGCCTCGTCGGTGGCGGACGACCGGGCGTCGGAGGCGCTGGTCAGCGTCGGTCTGCCCGATCTGGTCGACCGGCTGGACAGCACCGACCGCTGGGACGAGGTGCTGTCGGTGCCCGACCGCCAGCGGCTGGGCTTCGCCCGGCTGCTGATCCGCCGCCCCGACTGGATTTTCCTGGAGGACGCCACCGACAGCCTCGATCCCCCGGCCGAGGAGGAGTTGCTGACCCTGATGGAGCGGGAACTGCCGAACGCCACCCTGCTGACCATCGGCCATCATGCGGGGCTCGGCGCCCACCACAGCCGCAAGCTGATCCTGGAACGCACCAACGGCGCCGTCACCCTGCGCGAGGAGGTGCGCGAAGCCCGGCCGGTGACGGAGAGCGTGGCGTGATGGTTCCCTCATGCGGGCGTTGATCGCCGCATCCTTGGAACGCATCCAAAAAGCTGCCACACTGCCCGGCGACCACCGTTCGTACCCACAGCATCGTCGCCCCGCAAAACCATGGACATGAGCGTGAAGAAGACCAGCATCAACGCGGCGTGGCGGGGGCTGGCGAACTGCCGGGGGTGCGGCATCAGGGAATCCGCGCTTTTCGCCGATCTGACGGAATCCGATTTCAACCTGATTCATCTGCCCATCGACGAAATGACGGTGGCGCCGGGGGCGGCGCTCTACCATGTCGGCGACGAGCCGACGGCCCTCTTCACCGTGCGCGGCGGGCTGGTGAAGCTGGTGCAGTATCTGCCCAACGGCGGCCAGCGCATCGTCCGGCTCTTACGCACCGGCGACACCGCCGGGCTTGAGGCGGCACTGGGCGAACCCTATCGCCACACCGCCATCGCCATCCACCCGGTCCTGACCTGCCGCATCCCCCGCGCGGTGATCCAGCGCCTGTCGGAGGAGACGCAGCACCTGCACCAGCAGTTGATGCGGCGCTGGCATCAGGCGGTGGAACGCGCCGACGCCTTCCTGGTCGAACTCGGCACCGGCAGCGCGCGGGCGCGGGTCGCCCGGCTGTTCCTAACCCTGGTGGACGACCAGGGCGAATGCGACTTCTTCGGGCGGGAGGATGTCGGCGCCGTGCTGGGCATCACCACCGAGACCGCCAGCCGCGTCGTCGCCGAACTGAAGCGGCAGGGCCTGCTGAACGAGATGCGGCCCAACCGCTTCCACTGCGACGTGGACGCCCTGCGAGAACTGGCGGACGGGCCGTAACCCGTCCTCGGCATCCGTACCCGCATCAGGCCGCCCGCATCTCTCCCACCAGCGCATCGACCTGGCCGGACAGGGTCCTCAGCTGGCCCTGCACGGTGGAGGAGGCCGACAGAACGCGGTTGGCTGATTCGCCCGATTCCCGCGCGGCGTCGGCGACGGAGTCGATGTTGCCGCGGACATGCTGGGTGCTGTCCGCTGCCTCTCCCACATTGCGGGCGATCTCGCGGGTGGCCGCACTCTGCTGTTCCACCGCGGCGGCGATGGTGGCGGCGATCTCGTTCACCTCGCGGATGGTGCCGGCGATGGAGCGGATAGCGTCCACAGCCTCCTGCGTCACCGACTGCATCGCGGCGATCTGGGCGGAGATGTCCTCCGTCGCCTTCGCGGTCTGGGTGGCGAGCCCCTTCACCTCGCTGGCGACGACGGCGAAGCCTTTTCCCGCCTCGCCGGCGCGGGCGGCTTCGATGGTGGCGTTCAGCGCCAGCAGGTTGGTCTGGCCGGCGATGGACTGGATCAGCCCGATCACCTCGCCGATGCGGCCTGCGGTCTGGGCCAGCCCTTCCACGGTGCGGTCGGTGCGCTCGGCCTCTTCCGCCGCCTTGCGGGCGATCTGGCTGGAGGCGTGGACTTGGCTGCCGATCTCCTGGATGGAGGCCGACAGCTCCTCCGTCGCGGCGGCGACCGCCTTGACGTTGCCTTCGGCCTGCTGGGAGCTGCCGGCGGCGGTCGTCGCCTCTCCGGCGGTCAGGTCGGCGCTGCGGGTCATGCGTTCGGCCATGTCCTGCATCTCGCCGGCGGCCTGGGCCACGCGGTCCAGCACGCCGCGGACGCTGGTCTCGAAATTCTCCGCCATCTCGACCATGGCGCGGCGGCGCTCGCCGGCGGCACGGCCGCGTTCGGCCTCGGCACGGGCGTTGGCCGCACTGGCCTCGTTGGCGGTGTCGCGGAAGACCATCAGCGCGCGGGTCATGTCGCCGATCTCGTCGGTGCCGGCGGCGGGGATGGATGCGTTCAGGTCGCCGGACGCGATGGCCCGCATGGCGTCGGACAGCGCGCTGAGCCGGGCGACGATGTGGCGTCCCACCACCAGCCAGGCCAGCGCCGCGGCGCCGACCAGACTGCCGACGGCGAACAGGATCAGCATGTTTCGGCCGGCGGCGATGGTGCCGTCGGTACCGGCGACGGCGGCCTTGGCCTCGTCCCGCATGGCGGCGATCTGGCGGTCTACGGTGGCGGCGAAGCTCTGGGACAGCAGGCGGTTCTCCGCCAGGACCCGGCCGGTGTCGGCCACGGCCGCCAGTTCGGCCCGGCGCAGGGCGACGATGCCGTCTTCCCCCCGGCCGAAGGCGGTCAGCGCCTTGGCCAGGGCGCTGATGACCTCGTTGCCGGCGGCATCCTCGGCGCCTTCGCCCTTATCGGTATCGGCGAGCTTGACGATGCGCTGGTCGAGCGCGATGGCCTCGGTGATGAAGCGCTTTTCCAGCAGGGCCAGCCGGGTGGCGTCGGCGGCCTGCGCCGCTTCGTTCAGCGCGCCGGCCAGGGCGGTGCCGTGAGTCGACAGTTCCAGATGGGTGCGGAAACGGTCCAGGCCGGGGCCCAGCAGATCCTGCGTGGACTCCTGGATGCGGGAGCGGACGTCGAAGCTGGTGCGCTTGATGTCGCTCTGCACCTTGCGCAGCGGCACCTTCAGCCCGTCGAGCAGGCCCGCCGCCTGCGCCCGCGCCGCGCCCAGCCTTTCCGCCAGCCGCCGGTCAACGGCCCCGCCGCTGTTCTCCCCGCTGTTCCCGCCGCTGTTGCTGGGGCCGTCCAGCGCCGCGCGGCGCAGCTCGAAGACGTTGTCCTTGCCGTAGCCGAAGAGGAACAGCGTGTCGATCTTCCCCGCCATATCGGCCGGCAGCCGGTCGCCCAGCGTGCCGAGCGTGCCCGTCACCTGGGAGGAGGCTTCCAGATAAGCCTGCTGCAGCTCGCCGATGGTCTTGGCGTCCGGCGCGGTGCCGGACCGGTTCATGGCGTCGAGCGCAGCGGCGATGCCGCCCCGCAGGTCGTAGAGCGCGATCATCGACCGCACCGCGTCCGACAGCGCCCCCATGTCGCTGTCGGTTCCGCCGTCCAGCGCCATGCCCTTGTCCTGCAGGGACTGTCCGGCGCCCTCCACCAGCGGCGCCAGCGTCTTGAGGAAGCCGTCATAGGCCTGGGCCAGCTTGGCCGACGCAGTCTCGCGCCGGTCGCGCAGGGACAGGCGGGCGGCGACCCCGTCGTTGACGCGATCCAGCGTGGCGATCAGGGCGTTGCCGGTATCCCGCACCTCCGACAGCAGCGGGTCCTGCGGGCGGCGCCCGGCCAGCTCGTCGACCAGCGCCAGGAAGGCGCGGGAGCGTTCGCGCGTGTCGGCCTGGATGCGCTCGCGTTCCTCCTGGCTTCCGGCGCCGTCCAGGGTTGGGGCGGCGGTGGCGATGCGGCTGCTTTCGCCGGCCAGCCGGGTCGCCAGTTCCATTTCCGGCAGGCTGGTGTCTGCGATCTGCGCCATCGGCCGTTCGACGGCGGAAAAGGACATCAGCCCGACGGCGCTGGCCGCCACCGTCATCGCCGCCATGCCGGCGAAGGCCAGCAGCAGCTTCGCCCGGACGCCGAGGCGGCGCCGGTTGCCCGGGCTTGGATTGCTGCCGGACGGTCCTGAAACGTGCTGGGGGAGGGCAGATGCGGCGGTGGACATGGCGTCGGGTCCCCTCGGGGCGAGTGTGGGGGCGGGTGTGATCGCTGTCACCCGGAGGCGGCGGCTGCGCTCCACCCGGGCGCCGGCGGCTCCCATCGGCCGCAAGTTTGCATTGAATGCAATCTTGGTTCTGCAAGTACCGAGAGGTTCTTGCGGCGATCGGTCACACCGGCTCCTGCATGGTTTTCGAGCGGAGGATTTCCCGTCAATTAAATTTCCACTGACAGGAAAAGAGATTACAGGTCATTCCATCAGATGGAATGTCTGTGCAGCCGTGGTGGAAAAATTTCGCAGGCGAGAAAGTGTGTTACCTGTGGGTCATATATCCGTTCGGACTCGGCGGTCGCGGTCCAGATGGTGTCGGCTGCACAAAACCCGCTCCGGTCAAGCCCAGGCCTAGGCCGGTGGGTCATGGTCCGAACTGGCAACACCAAAGGCATCGGGACCATCGACCAACGCTATCCCTGTGCTTACCCCTACCGGAGAAAAAGCGATCACTTGGATAGCCCGACGGCCATACCGATGCCGAGTGGAAGCACCGGGGTGGCGTGGCTAGCTTGGGATCAGCAAGTTTCCGAGGGATTTCGAGAATGCCGCAGGACGCCAGCCCGCCTTTCCCCAACCCGTCGCTCCAAGCGGCCGGGAGTGCCGGGCTTCCCCCCACCGCCGGTGGCGGTGCAGATGACGGGATGATCGCCGCTATCCGTTCGGTCCTGGCCGAATGCGGCGGACTGGCGGTCGATGCCGGCAGGCTCGCCGTCGATGACGATCTCTATGCCGCCGGTCTTACCTCTCATGGTTGTGTCGGTCTGATGCTGGGGCTGGAGGAGCAGTTCGACGTCGAGTTTCCGGAAAAGCTCCTGAACCGCCGCACCTTCGAGAGCATCGCGGCGATCCGCGACGCGGTGCGCGGCCTGATCGATGGGGGCGAGGCGTGAACGCCGCCCCGGCCGGCGCGGCTCCGAGCCTTTCGGCCCGCGCGCGCGCCATCGGGGCGGACATCGCCGCGCGCCACGCCGACGCGGTGGACCGGGAGAGCCGCTTCCCCGCCGAGGCGTTCGACGCCCTGCGCCGGGACAGGTTGCTGGGCGCCATGGTGCCGGCCGATCTCGGCGGCGGCGGCGCCTCGCTGTTCGAGGTGGCGGCGGCCTGCCATGCGCTGGCCCGGGGCTGCGCCGCCACGGGCATGATCTATGCCATGCACCAGATCCAGGTCGCCTGTCTGGTCAATCACGGCAGCAACGGCTGGCACCGCGAGCTGATGGCGCGCATGGCGGCCGAACAGCTGCTTCTCGGCTCCGCCACGACGGAGGCTGAAACCGGCGGCGACATCCGCAACAGCGTCTGCGCCGTCGAGGCGGATCGGGGGGCCGGGGACGGCCGCTTCACACTGGCGAAGAACGCCTCAGTCATCTCCTACGGCGACCAGTCGGACGTGATCCTGGTCACCGCCCGCCGCAATCCCGATGCCCCGTCGTCGGATCAGGTGCTGGTGGTGCTGACCCGTGACGATTACCGGCTGGAGAAGACGACGCTGTGGGATGCGATGGGGATGCGCGGCACCTGCTCCGACGGCTACCGGCTGGAGGCGGCGGGCGTCACCGACCAGATCCTGCCGCTGCCCTACGCCGACCTGTCGGCCCAGACCATGCTGCCGGTGACCCACATCCTGTGGAGCAGCACCTGGCTCGGCATTGCCGCCGATGCGGTCAGCCGCGCCCGCGCCTTCGTCCGGTCGGAGGCCAGGCGCAAGCCCGGCACCACCCCGCCCTGCGCGGTGCGGCTGGCCGAGGCGACGGCGAAGCTGCAGCAGATGAAGACGGTCATCCTGACCGCCATCCGCCAGTACGAGTTGGCCTGCGGCTCGCCGGAACTGCTCACCACCCTGTCCTTCGCCACCGCGATGGGCACGCTGAAGGTCACCACGTCCGAACTGGTGCGCGAGGTGGTGGAGGCGGCGATCCGCACCTGCGGGCTGGCCGGCTACCGCAACGACACGCCCTACAGCCTGGGCCGCCACCTGCGCGATGCCCACTCCGCCGCGCTCATGATCGGCAACGACCGGATCATGTCGCACATCGCCACTCAGCTTCTCGTCCAGCGGGACGGGTCGGGGCCATTCGAATGAACATGGTCGACATCGGGGCGGCCCAGGCGGCCTATCGCGACGAGCTGGTGGCGGCCGGCCTGCTGATCCCCACCGGCGTGGACGGCCTCTATGGCCGCAGCGGCCTGTTCGAGGAGGTGGTGGAGCGCTTCGACGCGCTGGTCACCCGCTGGGGCGGGCAGGACGGTGCGGAGGTGATGCGTTTCCCGCCGGCCCTGAACCGCCGGTATTTCGAGGAAAGCGAGTATCTGAAGAGCTTTCCCCATCTGGCCGGCACCATCCACAGCTTCGGCGGCGACGAGAAGGCGCACCGCACCCTGCTGCGACGGCTGGAGGAAGGGCAGGACTGGACCGAGGATCAGGTCGCGACCGACGTGGTGATGACGCCGGCCGCCTGCTATCCCGTCTATCCGACCATCGCCCGGCGCGGCGCGCTGCCCGGTGACGGCAGGCTGATCGACGTCTTCTCCTACTGCTTCCGGCACGAGCCGTCGATCGACCCCGCCCGCATGCAGATGTTCCGCATGCGCGAATACATCCGCATCGGCACGCCCGAGCAGGTCGTGGAGTTCCGCGAGCGGTGGCTGGAGCGCGGCCGCGAAATGATGGCCTCGCTGGAGGTGCCGCTGGACATCGACGTCGCCAACGATCCCTTCTTCGGCCGGGCCGGCGCCATGCTGTCGAGCAGCCAGCGCGAACAGAAGCTGAAGTTCGAGCTGCTGATCCCCGTCACCAGCACGGAGAAGCCGACCGCCTGCCTCAGCTTCAACTATCACCAGGACCATTTCGGCCATATCTGGGACATCCGCACCGCCGACGGCGGCGTCGCCCACACCGCCTGCGTCGGCTTCGGGATGGAGCGCGTGGCGCTTGCGCTGTTCCGCCATCACGGCTTCGACCCGGCCGGCTGGCCGGCGGCGGTCCGCAAGGTGCTGTGGGGCTGATGGGCGCCATGTGGACCCGGCACCAGCCCGACGGCCACGACCGCCATCCCCTGCATCTGGGCGAGCGGATCTGGCTGGAGACCAACTGCTACGTCGATCTGTGGGTCGAGGCGCTGCATGCCCGCGGGCTCGATCCGCTGGCGATGCTGGGCTTTACCGTCACCCAGGATTTCGAGGGCGACCAGTTCACCTTCTTCAAGGTGCCGCTGGAGGATCTGGAGACGCTGTACGGCCTGCGCGTGCAGGAGCTGGCGATCTACGACAGCGTCGAAACCCATGTGGCGGAGCAGCTGAACCGCAGTCCGGACGGTGGGCTGGTGTTGGTCGAAGTCGACGGCTTCCATCTGCCGGACACCCGCGGCACCTCCTATGGCACCACCCATGTCAAGACGACGGTCGGCATCGTCCGCATCGACCCGGCGGCGCGGACGATGGACTATTTCCACAATGCCGGTTTCCACCGGCTGGATGGGGCCGATTACGAGGGCGTCGCCGCGGCGGCGGCCGGGCCGCTGTTCCCCTATGTGGAGTTCGTGAAGCCGGCCCAGCCGGCGCTGGAAGGCCGGGCGCTGATGGACGCATCACTGGCGCTTCTGCGCCGCCACCTCGCGCGCCGGCCGGCGGCGAACCCCATCGCGGCCTACCGCGCCGCTTTCCCGGAGCATCTTGACCGGCTGCTGTCCAGGCCGATGGAGTATTTCCACCTCTACGCCTTCAACCTGCTGCGCCAGCTTGGCGCCAATTTCGAGCTGCTGGGCGCCCACACCCGCTGGCTCGACGGACCCGCGGAGGCGGAGGAGGCCTGCCGGACCATCGCCGAGGGCGCCAAGGCGATGCAGTTCCAGCTGGCCCGCACGGTCGCCCGGCGCAAGGCGCCCGACCTGACCGACGGCTTCGACCGGATGGAGCGGGCCTACGACACCGTCCTGGGCACGCTGGCCCGGCGTTACGGGTGACCGGCGATGGCGCGCATCCGATCGGTCACGGGACGGCGGATCACCGCGCTGACGGAGGGATGGGACCTGACCCTGCTGCCGCCCGGCGGCGCGGGGGAGGGCGTGGCTGCCCCAGTGGCTGACGCAGTGGCTGCCCCAGTGCCGGGAACGGCGGCGCAGGCCCTGCAGGCGGCCGGGCTGTGGTCGCTGGACGATCCGCTTCCGCTGCATGACAAGGATATCGTCTACCGTACCCGGCTGACCGGCCAGGGTCTGCGCAGCTTGCGCTTCCATGGCCTCGCCACCATCGCGGAGGTGCGGCTGGACGGGGAACGTATCCTGACCTCCGACAGCATGTTCCTCGCCCACGAGGTGCCGGTGACGCTGAACGGGGAGGCGGAGCTTTCCATCCGCTTCCACGCCCTGCATCCGGCGCTGGCAGCCCTGGCGTCGTCGAGGAAGGGCCGTGCGCGCTGGCGGCCCAAGCTGGCCGAGCCGGCGACGCTGCGCTTCGTCCGCACGACCCTGCTGGGCCATATGCCGGGCTGGTGCCCGCCGGTCCATGCGGTCGGCCCTTACCGTCCGGTGGAACTGGTGGAGGAGACCGGCCCCATCCGTGTGCTGGGCGCCGACCTGCGCAGCGTCTATGACGGGCGCGACGGTCGGCTGTCGCTGCGCCTGACGGTGGACGGCGCCCGGCAGGCGGATGGGACCGGCATGACCGGCTCGGTGGAGGTCGCCGGGCAGGTGGCTCCGCTCCGGTTCGACGGCATCGACGCCTTCCACGCTGACATGACCTTGCCGGGGGTGGAGCCCTGGTGGCCGCACACCCATGGCGAACCGGTGCTGCACGACGTGGTCGCCCGGATCGGTGCGCCGGGGGGCGTCGTGGAGGTCGATCTGGGGCGCGTCGGCTTCCGTTCGCTGGCGGTGGACCGGGGACCCGACGGCAACGGCTTCGCCCTGCTGGTGAATGGCGAACGGGTGTTCTGCCGCGGCGGCTGCTGGGTGCCGGTCGATCCGGTCGGCCTGCCGTCCGACCGCGCGGCCTATGAGCCCGAACTGCGGCGGATGCGCGACGCCGGGGCCAACATGGTCCGCGTCGGCGGCACCATGCTGTATGAGGACGATGCGTTTTTCGAACTGTGCGACGAGTTGGGGATCCTGGTTTGGCAGGACGCCATGTTCGCCAATTTCGACTACCCGACCGACCCGGCCTTCCTGGACGGCGTGCGGGCGGAGATGGCGCAGCTTCTCGACCGGTCCCAGGCCTCCCCCTCCTTGGCCGTGCTGTGCGGCGGCAGCGAGATGGAACAGCAGGCGGCCATGCTCGGCCTGCCCCGCGCCGTCTGGACGCAAGAAGCGCTGGCGGCAGTGATCGCGGAGGAGACGGCTGCGCGGCGGCCCGACCTGATCCAGATTGCGAACTCCCCCAGCGGCGGGCCGCTGCCCTTCGTCGCCAATGCCGGGGTGACCCATTATTACGGTGTCGGCGCCTATATGAGGCCGCTGGAGGATGCCCGGAGGGCCGACGTGCGCTTCGCCAGCGAATGCCTCGCCTTCGCCAACCTGCCGGAGGACGACCCGCTCGGCGTCCCGGCGCTCCATCATCCCCGCTGGAAGGAGCGGGTGCCGCGCGATCCCGGCGCCTCCTGGGACTTCGAGGATGTGCGGGAGCATTATCTGGAGGCGCTCTACGGCGTCGATCCGCGACGCCTGCGCCATGAGGAGCCCGACCGCTACCGCCGCCTGTCCCGCGCAGTGACGGGGGAGGTGATGCAGGCGGTGTTCGACGAGTGGCGGCGTGCCGGGTCCGGCTGTGCCGGCGGGCTGGTCTGGCAATGGCGCGATCCCTGGCCGGGCGCCGGCTGGGGCGTGGTCGCCGCCGACGGCACGCCGAAGCCGGCCTGGCATGCGCTGAAACGCGCCTTCCGTCCGTTGCGCGTCATCCTGACCGACGAGGGGGTGAACGGTCTGGCCGTGCATCTGGTCAACGACACCGCCCGGCCGGTGGAGGCGCTGCTGCGGCTGACGGCCTGGCGCGACGGGACGCTTCCGGTGCTGAAGGCGGAGCGGCCGGTGACGCTGCCGGCGCGGGCGGCGGTCACCCTGCCGGCCGCCGGGATGACCGACCGCTTTTTTGACACGACTTACACCTACAGGTTTGGACCGATCCCACACGATGTGGTGTCGGCGCAATTGCTGTTGGCTGAAAGGGAAGCGGAACCAGTTGATGAGTCTCATTATTTCCCGAAGGGTCGCTCGCTGCCGCGCGCGGATCTCGGCCTGACTGCGGTGGTGGAGCGGCAGGGGGACGACTGGGCGTTGCGGCTTGCGACCCGGCGGCTTGCCTGTTCGGTGCATGTGGAGGACGGGCGGTTCCGGGCGGAAGATGCCTGGTTTCACCTGTCCCCCGGCGTCGAGCGGGTGGTCCGTCTGCGGCCGCGTACCGGCGCGGGCGATGGGGTGCCGGATGGGGAGGTCCATGCGCTGAACGCGATGGCGCCCGTCCGTTACAGGGGGGACGCATGAAGCCGACACCGATGGTGTTCGAGGGTTGTTTCGGATGGCTGCACCCGGCGCCGGGCCTGCGCGGGGTGGTGCTGTGCGGCCCCTACGGGCATGAGGAACTCTGCGTACACCGCGCCTGGAAGACCTTCGCGGAGAAGCTGGCTGCCGCCGGGCTGCCGACGTTGCGGTTCGACTATCCGGGCTCCGGCGATTCCGCCGGCGACGACAGCGAGCCGGACCGGGTGCGCGCGTGGCTGGACGGCGTCAAGGCGGCGGTGCGCCGCCTGCGCGAGGACACCGGCGTCACCGAACTGGCTCTGGTCGGCTTCCGCCTGGGCTCGCTTCTGGCTACCGCGGCGGCGCTGGAACTGGCGGAGGAAGGCCAGGGGGTGGATGCGCTGGCGCTGCTGGCGCCGATCACCTCCGGCCGCAAGGCGGTGCGCGAGCTGCAAACGCTGGCCACCATGGTGCTGCGCCCGGTCTGCAACCCGGAACCGCCGGAACGCGCATCCTGGCTGAACGTGATCGGCATGCCGCTGACACCGGAGACCGCACTGGCGCTGAGCGGTCTTGCCCCTTGCGACCAGCCGAAGCCGCCGGCTCCACGCATCCTGATCGCCGACCGTCCGGATGCGAAGACGCCGGTGAAGCTGGCGGCCCGCTGGCGCGCGATGGGCGCGGTGGCGGAGCCGATGGGCATCAGCGGCATGTTGGAGATGGTCCAGCAGCCGCAGCGCGCCCAGGCCGCCGCGGTGTTCGACCCGGTCCTGCGCTGGATCGCCGCCGGACCGATCACTATGGGTGCGACCCCGCCGCCGGACCGCCCGGCCGGGCTGATGACCACGACGGCGGTCGAGCGTCCGGTCTTCTTCGGCAAGGATCCGGAGCTGTTCGGCATCTATTGCACGCCGGTCCTGGCCGACCCCGCCGGCAGCCGGCCGGCCATCCTGTTCCTGAACAGCGGCGCCACCCACCATGTCGGGTCCGGACGTGCGACCGTGGTGCAAGCCCGCCGTCTGGCGGCGCGCGGCTATTGCTCGCTCAGGATCGACGCCGCGGGGATCGGCGACAGCCCCGGCCGGCCGGGCATCGCCGACAACCTGCTCTACCACCGGGACGGGATCGGCGACGTGCGGGCGGCTCTGGACTGGCTCCAAGCCCATGGGCATGCGCGGGTCGTCGTCATCGGCCTCTGTGCCGGCGGGACACCCGCCCTGCATGCCGGTTTGGGCGACAACCGGGTGGTCGGGCAGATCGCGCTGAATCCCGGACGGTTCGAGCTGGGCGACGGCACCGCCGTGTCGGAGTTGATGCGGACGGTCGCCTTCCGCTCCACCACCGAATATCTGCTGGAGGCGCTGAAGCCGGCCCGGCTGCGCGCCAGCTTCCGCAAGCGCGCCCGGGTGATGGGGCTGGCCAAGCGTCTGGCCGGCCGCTTCGTCCGCAAGGTCCTGATCCGTACCGGCCTGACCCGCCATGCGCTGCGCATGTTCCGCCGCCTGTCCGCGGAAGGCCGCCGGGTTCTGCTGGTCTACAGCAGCGGCGACATGACCTTGGCCGAGTTCTATCTGCATCTGGGCGAAGGTGGCCGCGCCCTGGACGGCTTGGCCGGCATCGAACTCGTCTATCTTGATCGCGCCGACCACAGCCTGACGGTGTGGGAGGCGCGCGACCGGCTGAACCTGCTGATCGACCGCCATCTGGCGAGCCTCGACACCGCCACCACCGATCCGGCCGCCTCCGGATTGGCCGATTGGGGGCTCGGGCTGCCGTCGGGGGAGCGGGTGGGGTAGGGGCGATCTGTTGCAAGCAATCGGAATCCGCCGTGTGCCGGGTCACGCCATGAGTTGATCGTTCGGCGCCGTTGGCTACCGGAGATATTATCAGCTATTCTGTTTGGGCCGAAAAAGCGAAACCCCAGGAGAGGCGCGGCACGCCTGTCCTGGGGCTCTATCTGTGTCGTGGGCGCATACCTTGCGGCAGAGGGGCCTCACGACTTACAGGGAAAAGAATGGTGTCCAAGTGGAAGAAAGTCAACTCATTTTTGATTACAAAGATAATGTGGTTGATGCGTTGGAAGCGACGATATCCAGCGATCGGTTCGCGACTTATCTAAAACCCGCTGGTTTCGACAAGCGGCATGCCATACAGCTATATGTCTGGAACTCAAAATTATCTGAGGCGTTACATCTGCCACTTCAAACCGCAGAAGTGACATTGCGCAATTCTGTAAACGAACGTCTTTGTTCTTTGTATGGTCCGGAGTGGCCGACAAGCGAACGGTTCCGTTCCGTGCTTGGAGAAGAAAGCGGCGCGAACTTAGATCGTGTGAGAGGGCGCATTGTCAAGGCGAAATATGTGCCGGTCACGGGACGCATCGTGGCGGGATTGTCGTTCGACTTTTGGGCGTCACTGTTCAAAGGAAAATATGATCGCCCGATCTGGCAAACCGGATTGCATGCGACTTTCCCTTACCTTCCAGCAGGAACGCGGCGCGGCGACGTTGCCGATTTGGTGAACAGGATAAGGTGGTTGCGGAACCGGGTGGCCCATTATGAACCAATCTTCAAAGAAGATTTATCAAATCTGCATACGATAATCATACGTCTCATTGGGTTTCGCTGCGTCCATACCGCTGATCGGGTAAGGCATCACAGCACTTTGCCCATTGTGATGCGCACGCGTCCTGCCCCTGTACAGCGGGGATCCGTCTTACTCCCGGCTCAGTAAAGCTGCTGAAGGGCCGGATCCCTTCAGCAGCGTAGGATGCCTCTTAGCCCAGCAGTTCCGCCAGAGACCGCGCAACCACCTGGGTCGCCTTGCGCAGGTCTTCCAGCACCAGCTTTTCGTCGGCGCGGTGGCCGTTGGCTTCCAGCAGGTCGCGCGGGCCGGCGCCGTAGAGGATGGTGGGGATGCCGGCCTCCGAATAATGTCGGGCGTCGGTGTAGAGCGGGATGCCGTTCTGGCCGACCGGAACGCCCAACACCTCCTGCGCATGGGCCGCGAACAGAGCGGCCAGCCTCGGCGCGCCGCCGACCGAGCGGAAGGGCCGGGCCAGCAGGATGCGGCGGATGGCGACCCGGATGCCCTCGCGCCCGGCGGCGGCGCGCTCGATCAGTCCGCGCAGTTCGGCCTCCACCTCCGCCGGGTTCTCTTCCGGGATCATGCGGCGGTCGAGGCGGAAGGTGACGCGGTCGGGGACCACGTTGGTGTTGATGCCGCCCTGGATCAGCCCGACGGTCAGCGACGGGTGGGTGATGCCGGCGACGCTGGAGCGGCGGGTCGCCAGTTCCGGCCGGTGGGCGTAGAGGGCCGCCAGGATGCCGGTCGCAGCCTCCAGCGCGTCATGGCCGGTGTCGGGGCGGGCGGCGTGGGCGGATTTGCCGTCGACCTGCACCTCCAGATGCAGGCAGCCGTTGTGACCGGTCACCACCGAATAGGCGAAGCTGGCCGACACTGCATAGTCCGGCTTGGAAATGCCCTGGTCGAGCAGCCATTTCGGACCGATCTCGCCGCCGGCCTCCTCGTCATAGGTCAGGTGCAACTCGACCGTGCCCTTCAGCGGTGCCTGCGAGACCATCAGCGCTCGCAGGGCGAAGGCGTAGGTGGCGAAGTCCGATTTCGACACCGCCACGCCGCGGCCGTACATCACGCCGTCGCGGATTTCCGCGCCGTAGGGATCGCTCGACCAGCCCTCGCCGGGCGGCACCACGTCGCCATGGGCGTTCAGCGCTACGGTGGGGCCATCCCCGAAACGATGCCGGATGACCAGATTGGTGGCGCTGATCATGCCGTTCGCCCGCACCAGTTCGGCCGGCACCGGATGTCGCTCGACCGTAAAGCCCATCGCCTCCAGCAGTTCGGCGGCGCGGACGGCGTGTGGGGCGCAATCGCCGGGCGGATTGTCGGACGGCACCTTCACCAGCTCCGCCAGGAAACGGACCTCCTCGTCGAAGCGGGCATTCACCGCCTCGTCCAGCGTGGTGGCCAGGGGGGCGGCGAGGGAGGGGGACAGGTCGGTCATGGCAGGCGGTCCGTCACGGAAGGGAGGTTGCAGGCTGGAAGTTTTCGACGAAGCGGGCGAGCACGCGGGCGCCAGCCTCGGCATCGGCGGCGGTGATGCGTTCGGCCGGATTGTGCGAGATGCCGCGTTCGCAGCGCACGAACAGCATGGCGATGTCGGTCAGCGCCGCAACCGCCATGGCGTCGTGGCCGGCGCCGCTCGGCAGCTCCGGCGCGTCCAGTCCTTCGGCGGATGCCGCGGCGGCGAACTGCGCCATCAGCGCCGGGTGGCAGGCGACGGCCGGGCTTTCATGCAGGGTCTCGAAGCCGATGGCGACGCCGCGGGCATCGGCGATGGCCTCCAGCCGGGCGCGGACGGCGCCGACCCGCTCCAGCCGCAGGGGGTCGCGGTCGGCACGCAGATCGATGGTGAAGCGGACCTTGCCGGGAATGACGTTGGTGGCGCCGGGCGACGCCTCGATCCGGCCGACGGTGCCGACCAGCCGTTCCTGGCCGGAGCAGAGCTGTTCCACCGCCAGGATCATCTCGGCCGCAGCGGCCAGCGCATCGCGGCGCAGGGTCATCGGCACGGTGCCGGCATGCCCGGCCATGCCCTCCACCGTCACCGCCAGCCGGGTGGCGCCGGCGATGGCGGTGACCACGCCGACCGGGCGGCCCAGCGCCTCCAGCACCGGCCCCTGTTCGATGTGCAGTTCCACATAGGCCAGGACGGCTTGCGGCTCATAGGCGGCAGTGGCCCAGGCGGCGGGATCGAGCCGGAAGGCGGTCATCGCATCGGCCAGCCGCGTGCCGGCGGCGTCGCGCGTCTCCAGAACCGCCGGGTCGAAGGTGCCGGCGATGGCGCGGCTGCCGATCAGCGTGGACTGGAAGCGCGTGCCCTCCTCGTCGCCGAAGCCGATCACCTCGACGGCGAAGGGCAGGCGGCGGCCACGGGCGTGCAGATCCGCCAGCACGGCGATGCCGGTCAGCACGCCCAGCATGCCGTCATAGCGCCCGGCATCCCGCACGGTGTCGAGGTGGGAGCCGATCAGCAGCGCCGGCAGGCCCGGCCGGTCGCCCTCGTAGCGGCCGATGATGTTGCCGACGGCATCCTCCCGCACAGCCATCCCCGCCGCCGTCATCCACTGCGCGACGAGGTCGTTGGCGCGGCGGTGTTCCGGCGTCAGGTAGAGGCGCGACAGGCGTCCCTCTTCCGCGCTGATCGCCGCCAGCGCGTCGATGCGCTCGAGAAGGGCCGGCCCGGACAGCGGCGACGGGGAGGACGGGGAGACGGGCATCGGGATTCCGGACTGCAGAGGGTTCGGGATGATGGCACCGGTTATACGCCGAAGCCGCCACCTGGCCCTAGCCCCCGGCCGGCGAAGACAGTTTCAAAGAATCCCGGAAAGGCGACCCGTCACCGACTTTTGGTCATACTGCAACGCAAAAAGACGGAGAAAAGAGCGTTGGTGGTGCCGAATACTGCCTACCACCCTCTGGAAGAGATCGGCAGACTTCATAAATGAAGGAAAACAAAATCCACTGCGAAGCGGTGGGAATTTGCTGCGACCGCGAAAGAAACTGCTGAGGGGAGGTGCGTCCATGACGTCGTTCGATCCCGATATGCCTTTCGAAAACGCAACGCCGATTGGCCGACCGGGCGGTGCCCTGTGGTTCAACGACCGGGCGGGATTGGCCCAGGCCCGCACACTGGCGGGATGGATAACGCTGCTGGCGGAAGACCGCGGGCTGGATGACCGGCAACTGGCCGCCGTCACCGGGCTCGACCCGGAGGATGTGCGCGCGGTGCGCGATGGCGCGGTGGCCATGCTGCCGCCCCGGCTGCTGAACCGGGCGCTTGCCCGGCTGGAGGGCCGGAACGACGAAGGGCGGCTGCAATAGCTGCAAGCCGCCCTTCCGGAGCGATTGGCCGAAAAACCGGATGGTGCGGCGACGCCTCAGGCGACGGCCAGCACGTCCACATACATGTTGGCCGGCGCCGACAGGTGGATGCGGTACAGCATGCCGGACTGGTCGACGATGATGTCGGCGACCGGATTCTTGGTCGACAGGTCGGTCACCGCGGCGCGGACATTGCGCGGCAGTTGTTCCAGGGCGACGTCGCGGTAACCGCCCTTGTCGGAAAGCTTGATGGTCTTGTTGCCCATGATGGCAGCTGCTCTGTTTCAGGAAGGCTTGAGAGGGGATACTCGATTTGCTGCGGGACAATGATCCCCGCCGGTTAACCGAGTGTTAAGCACCCTCCCAGGTCCTCCGAATGCCCGCGCAGGGCAGCAGCGCATCCGGTGCAGGGGGGCGTAACCGCCCACCCTGATCCGGTCATGACTCAGCGGCGGTCCCGCCCGGCGGTGCCGGCCATGGCGTCGTTGCGGCGCAGCGTGTCATCCTCCGGCAGCGGCTGCTTGCCCAGCACCATGGAACTGTTGTCGAGCGCCGCCACCATGGCGTCCCGCGCCGGGGCGCCGGGGCCGGTCACGCTGCCCTCACCCTGCGGAGCGGCCGGCTCGACCCGCTCGCCGAGACCGACGGTCGTGGTCCGGCCCGGCGCGTTCCGGCTGGCGACGCGCAGGTCGTTCTGCACATGGCCGACGCCCGACACGCTTTCCGCGATGTCTTCCGCCCGGCGGCGGGCGGCGCGGTCGGCGACGGTGCCGGACAGCGTCACCTCGCCGCCCTCCACCTTCACCCCGACGTCGGAGGCGTCGATGTGGTGATCGTCGGTCAGGCGTTCGTTGATGTCTTCCAGAATGCGTTCGTCGGACCGGCGGTAATTGCGCGGGCCGACGCCGCGGTAACGCGCCTCCGGGCTCATCTTGGCGAACTCCTCGCTCCAGGGATGGCGGTGCATGCGCATGGCGGCCTCCGTTTGGCAGATTCCAGGATCTTTCGCCGTTCAACAAAAGTGGCGCGCTCCGCGTTCCGAAGCTTTGCCGGATGGGCAGCGATACGTAGCGAATGGCACCCATCGCTTAGACATGTCGCAACCAACTCCGCCCCCGTTCGTTGGGATCGGAAAGGATTTTGGTTGAGGACGTGCCATGAAAAAAACCGAGCGAAGCGTCGCCCTGTGGGCGATGACAATTCTGCTGGCAATATTGGGGCTCGGGTCGCTGGGCGGCGGCCTTTGGCTGATCCTGCTGGGCGGGTCCTGGTACTATGCCGTCGCCGGCATCCTGTTCCTGGTCACGGCCCTTCTGCTGGTGAAGCGGTCGCCCGCGGCGTTGACGGTCTACGCGCTGCTGGTGATCGGCACGCTGGTATGGGCCTTGTGGGAAGCGGGGCTGGACTGGTGGCCGCTGGCGGCGCGCGGCGACGTGATCGCGGTGGTCGGGTTCCTGCTGCTGATGCCCTGGATCACCCGCCACCTGGGCGAACGGCAACCGATGGCCGGCGTGCCCGCGCCCGGCGCCTATCCGGTGGGGGTCTTCCGCGGTTCCGGCATTCCGCTGGCCGCGTCGCTGGCGGTGGTGCTGCTGGTCGCCGTCGCGTCCTGGTTCACCGACCCGCACCGCATCGACGGAACCGTGCCGGCGCGGCAGCAGACCGCATCGGCCGGAACTCCGGCTGCCGGTCCCGGCCCGGCGATTCCCGACGGGGAATGGCATGCCTATGGCCGCACCGGCTACGGCCAGCGCTATTCGCCGCTGACCGGCATCACGCCGGAGAATGCCGACAAGCTGGAGGTCGCCTGGACCTATCAAACCGGCGACCTTCGCGGCCGACCCGGCGATCCGAAGGAAACCACCTTCGAGGTGACGCCGCTGAAGTTCGGCAACCGGCTGTTCCTGTGCTCGCCTCACCAACTCGTCATCGCGCTGGACGCGACCACAGGCAAGGAGGTGTGGCGCCGCGACCTGCAGATCGATCCCAAGCAGCTGGCGTTGCAGCACCTGACCTGCCGCGGCCTGTCCTACCATCCGGCTCCGCAAGCGTCCGCCAATGCAGCCGGGGGTGCGTGCGCCGCCAAGCTGTTCATGCCGACCGCCGACGGGCGTCTGGTGGCGCTGAACCCGGAGGACGGGTCGACCTGCACCGGTTTCGGGCAGAGCGGCGAGATCAACCTGTGGGCCAACATGCCGAATGTCCGGCCCGGCGCCTATTATTCCACCTCCCCGCCGGTGGTGACGGCCAACCTGATCGTCGTCGGCGGCACGGTGCTGGACAATGTGTCGACCAAGGAGCAGTCGGGCGTCATCCGTGCCTTCGACGTGAATGATGGCCATCTGGTTTGGAACTGGGACTCGGCCAGGCCCGACCAGACCGCGCCGATCGCGGAGGGGCAGACCTACACCGTCAACTCGCCCAACAGCTGGTCGATCTCGAGCGTGGACGAGGCGCTGGGCATGGTCTATGTGCCGTTGGGCAACCAGCCGCCCGACCAGTTCGGCGGCAACCGCAGTCCGGAGGTGGAGCGCTTCTCCTCCTCCGTCGTGGCGCTCGATCTGGCGACGGGGCAGGTGCGCTGGGTCTTCCAGACCGTGCATCACGATCTGTGGGACTACGACGTGCCCGCCCAGCCCAGCCTGATCGACCTGACGGTGAACGGACAGACCGTGCCGGCCCTGGTCCAGCCGACCAAGCAGGGAGAACTGTTCGTGCTGGACCGCCGCACCGGCCAGCCGGTGTTGCCGGTGACCGAGAAGCCGGCGCCGCAAGGTGCCGCGGAGGGCGACCACACCGCCCCGACCCAGCCGGTTTCCGCCCTGTCCTTCGACCCGCCGCCTCTGGGCGGAGCGGACATGTGGGGGGCGACGATGTTCGACCAGCTCGCCTGCCGCATCGCCTTGAAGCGGCTGCGCTACGAGGGGCGCTACACGCCTCCGTCGCTGCAGGGGTCGCTGGTCTATCCCGGCAATTTCGGCGTCTTCAACTGGGGCGGTGTCGCGGTCGATCCGCAGCGCCAGATCGCCTTCACCACGCCCACTTATCTCGCCTTCGTCTCGCAGCTGGTGCCGCGCCGGAACGACAAGGATTTGTATGTCCAGGGCGGCGAGCGGCCGGAATTCAGCCTGCCGGCGCTGAACGAGAACTTCGGCGCGCCCTATGCGGTGAAGCTGGCACCTTTCGTTTCGGTGCTGGGGCTGCCCTGCCAGGCGCCACCCTGGGGCTATGTCGCCGCGGCCGACCTGACGACCGGCCAAGTCGTGTGGAAGCACAAGAACGGCACGACCCGCGACGCCTCGCCGATCCCGCTGCCCTTCCGCATGGGCGTGCCCAACCTGGGCGGCCCGATCATGACGGCGGGAGGCGTGGCCTTCCTGTCCGGCACCATCGACTATTATGTGCGGGCCTATGACGTGTCCAACGGCAGGCAGCTGTGGGAAAGCCGCCTCCCGGCTGGCGGCCAGGCGACGCCGATGACCTATCAGGGCGAGGACGGCCGGCAATATGTGCTGGTGGTCGCCGGCGGGCACGGCTCGCTGGGGACCAAGGGAGGCGATTCGGTGATCGCCTATGCGGTGCCGAAGTGAGGGGGGAGATAGTGTCTTTACGGAGACGTTAGACCCCCACCTAACCTCCCCCGCTGGGCGGGGGAGGGACTGCCGTAGAACGCCGACAAAAGTCCAGTCCCCTCCCCTGCATCGGACGGACCTTCGGTCCGCCGAGAGCGGGGGAGGGTTAGGGTGGGAGCATCGTCAGCCACCCCCTCCCCAACAAAAAAGCCCACCCCGGTTCCCCAGGGCGGGCTTTCCCGAACAACCCCCTCAGCGCGTCGGGACCGGCGGCGTCTGCGAGTAGTCGTAGAAACCGCGGCCGTACTTCTTGCCGATCCAGCCGGCCTCGACATACTTCACCAGCAGCGGGCAGGGGCGGTACTTGCTGTCGGCAAGGCCTTCGTACAGCACCTGCATCACCGCCAGACAGGTGTCCAGTCCGATGAAGTCGGCCAGTTCCAGCGGACCCATCGGGTGGTTGGCGCCCAGCTTCAGCGCGGTGTCGATGGCCTCGACTCCGCCGACGCCCTCATAGAGGGTGTAGACCGCTTCGTTGATCATCGGCAGCAGGATGCGGTTGACGATGAAGGCGGGGAAATCCTCGGCCACCGCGGCGGTCTTGCCGATGGCAAGCGTCAGTTCCTTGATGGCGTTGAAGGTCGGCTCGTCGGTCGCGATGCCGCGGATCAGCTCGACCAGCTGCATCACCGGCACCGGGTTCATGAAGTGCATGCCCATGAACTTGGCCGGACGGTCGGTCGCCGCGGCCAGGCGGGTGATCGAGATCGACGAGGTGTTCGTCGCGATCAGCGCCTCCGGCTTCAGATGCGGGACCAGCTTCTTCAGCAGGTCGCGCTTCAGCGCCTCGTTCTCGGTTGCTGCCTCGATCACCAGATCGGACTCGCCGAACACCGACAGGTCAGTGCCGGTGACGATGCGGCCGAGGGCGGCGGTCTTCTCCGCCTCTTCCAGCTTGCCCTTCTGGATCTGGCGGTCGTAATTCCGGCCGATGTTGGCGAGCGCCTTTTCCAGGACCGCGTCGCTGATGTCGGACAGGACGACATCATAGCCGGCCTGGGCACAGACCTGGGCGATACCGCTGCCCATCTGGCCGGCACCGATGATGCCAATCTTCTTGATCGTGGTCATGGGGGCTGTCCCGCGAAGGATGTGGGTAGAAAGGCCGCGGTCGAGGGGAGCTTCCCCCTCGACCGCGATCCGGATCAGCGCGCCTTGTCCAACTCGGCCGTCAGCTCCGGCACGGCCTTGAACAGGTCCGCGACGAGGCCGTAATCGGCGACCTGGAAGATGGGCGCTTCCTCATCCTTGTTGATCGCGACGATCACCTTGCTGTCCTTCATGCCGGCGAGGTGCTGGATTGCACCGGAGATGCCGACGGCGATGTACAGCTCGGGCGCCACGATCTTGCCGGTTTGCCCGACCTGATAATCGTTCGGCACGAAGCCCGCGTCCACGGCGGCGCGGCTGGCGCCCACCGCAGCACCCAGCTTGTCGGCCAGAGCCTCCAGCATGGGGAAATTCTCGCCCGACTGCATGCCGCGGCCACCCGACACCACCACGCGGGCGGCGGTCAGCTCCGGACGCTCCGACTTGGTCAGTTCGGCCGAGACGAAGCTCGACAGGCCGGCGGCACCGGCGCCCGCGACCTTCTCGACCGAGGCCGAACCGCCTTCGGCGGCGGCGGTCTCGAAGGCGGTGGTGCGGACGGTGATGACCTTCACCGCATCGCCCGACTGCACGGTGGCAATCGCGTTGCCGGCGTAGATCGGCCGCTCGAAGGTGTCGGCAGACACCACGCCGGTGATGTCGGAGATGGCGGCAACGTCCAGCAGGGCGGCTACGCGCGGCAGGAGGTTCTTGCCGACCGAGGTGGCGCCGGCCAGGACATGGCCGTAACCGCTCTTGGCGGTGGCGACCACCAGCGGTGCGACATCCTCCGGCAGCTGGTGCTCATAGGCCGCATCGTCGGCCAGCAGCACCTTGGCGACGCCGGCCACCTTGGATGCTGCCTCGGCGGCGGCCTGGGAGCCCTTGCCGGCGACCAGGACATGGATGTCGCCGCCGATTTTGGAGGCGGCGGTGACGGCGTTCAGCGTGGCGGGCTTCAGCGAGGCGCCGTCGTGTTCCGCGATGACGAGAATGTTGGCCATGGTCAGTTCATCCCCCTCAGATCACGCGCGCATCGTTCTTGAGCTTGTCGACCAGTGCGGCGACGTCCGGCACCTTGATGCCGGCCTGACGCTTGGCCGGCTCGGTCACCTTCAGCGTCTTCAGACGCGGGGCGACATCGACGCCCAGCGCGTCCGGAGCGACGGTCTCCAGCGGCTTCTTCTTCGCCTTCATGATGTTCGGCAGCGAAGCATAGCGCGGCTCGTTGAGGCGCAGGTCGGCGGTGACCACCGCCGGCAGCTTCAGCTCCACCGTCTCCAGGCCGCCGTCGATCTCGCGCGTGACCGCGACCGTGCCGTCACCGGCGACGACCTTCGAGGCGAAGGTGCCTTGGCCCCAGCCGAGCAGGGCGGCCAACATCTGGCCGGTCTGGTTGCAGTCGTCGTCGATCGCCTGCTTGCCGAGGATCACCATTCCCGGCGCCTCCTTCTCGACCAGGGCCTTGAGGACCTTGGCGACGGCGAGCGGTTCGGTCGTCACGTCGGTCTGCACCAGGATGGCGCGGTCGGCACCCATGGCGAGAGCGGTGCGCAGCGTCTCCTGGGCCTGGGTCGGACCGACGGAGACCACGACGATCTCGGTCGCCTTGCCGGCCTCCTTCAGGCGCACCGCCTCTTCGACGGCGATCTCGTCGAAGGGGTTCATGCTCATCTTCACGTTGGCGGTCTCGACGCCGCTGCCATCCGCCTTGACGCGGATCTTCACGTTGTAGTCGACCACTCGCTTAACGGGGACGAGGACTTTCATAACTCACCCTGGCTGCTGAGCGCGCGCCCATTACGGCGAACACCGCGAAAATTGCTGTGGTTGCGAACGGACCATAGGATCTGGCATTACCACTGTCAATGACGCGCCAGAAGCCCCGGAAGCGCCGGCGGCGGCGCAGGCCGGATTAGGTGGCCGGCTCTCACCGGTTGGCGCCGGGAACCCACAGGACGTCGTCCGCCCCGTTGCGGTTCACCACCCGGCTCAGGACGAACAGGTGGTCCGACAGCCGGTTGACGTATTTCAGCGCCGCACGCGTCACCGGTTCGTGGCGCGCCAGATCGGTCATCAACCGTTCCGCCCGCCGCACCACGGTGCGCGCCAGATGCAGGTGCGCGGCGGCCGCAGAGCCGCCGGGAAGGATGAAGGAGGTCAGCGGCGCCAGAGCGGCGTTCATCGCGTCGATCTCCGCCTCCAACCGGTCGACCTGGGCCTGCACGATGCGCAACGGCGGGTATTTCGGCGCCTCCTCCTCCGGCGTGCAGAGGTCGGCGCCCAGGTCGAACAGGTCGTTCTGGATGCGGCCGAGCATCGCGTCGGCCTCCGGCCAGTCATTGGTATGGAGGCGCGCCATGCCGATGACGGCGTTCGCCTCGTCCACCGTGCCGTAGGCGGCGACGCGGCGGTCGTGCTTCGGCACCCGGCTGCCGTCGCCGAGCGAGGTTTCGCCGGCATCGCCGCCGCGCGTGTAGATCTTGGTCAGCTTTACCATGGAAACCGTCAGCCTTTGGTCAGGATGGCGAGAACGAACAGCAGCAAGGCTGCGCCCTGCAGGATCACGCGCAGGCGCATAGCCTTGTTGGAACGGCGCGGGTCGCCCCGGCCGCCGCGGGCCATGAAGAAGAGGCCGACAAAGAGCGAGCCGACCACAGCCAGCATCGCCAGGACCATCAGGATGGGGAAGAGATCGTGCATGGCGCCAATATAGACCGCGATGGGCGCCGCGCCTATGGCCGCCCTTGGATGCGATGTCAGGGATATGATGTGTGGGTTGTGATGTCGCGGGGGGCGGTGCCCCGGAAGAATCGCCGATGCGGGTAATCACCCGGTTGCCAAAGCCGTTGGACCGCATACAGTGCGCGGCGACGGACGGCCACAGCCCGGTTGGGCGGCGGAGCGGAGATGCGGGCGATGCGGCGGCGGAGTTTCCTGAAGACGGCCCTGAAGGTGACGGCGGCCGCGGCGGCCGGCGGCGGCGCGATGGCTGCACTGACCCGCGGGGGCGTGCAGGCGGCCCCCGACTCGGCCCCCCGTATGGTCGCCTTCCCCGATGGGTTCCTGTGGGGCGTCTCCACCTCCAGCTACCAGATCGAAGGGGCGGTGGCGGAGGATGGGCGCGGCCCCAGCGTCTGGGACACCTACAGCCATTCCTTCGGGCGGATCGCCAACGGCGACAGCGGCGACGTCGCCTGCGACCATTACCACCGCTATGCCGAGGATGTGGAGTTGATGGCGCGGGCCGGCATGAAGGCCTACCGCTTCTCCATCGCCTGGCCGCGGGTGATGCCGCAGGGCACGGGCGCCGTGAATGCCAAGGGGCTCGACTTCTACGACCGGCTGACCGACGCGCTGCTGGCGAAGGGCATCCAGCCCTGGCCCTGCCTGTTCCACTGGGATTTGCCCCAGGCCCTGCAGGACCGCGGCGGCTGGACCAACCGCGACATCGCTGGCTGGTTCACCGATTATGCGCTGGCGGTCACCGCCCGGCTGGGCGATCGCGCCAAGAACTGGGTGATGCTGAACGAGCCGTCGGTGGTCGCCATCTTCGGCCACGGCACCGGCGGCCATGCGCCGGGGTTGACCGGCCGCGACAACTGCCTGAAGGCCATCCATCACCAGAACCTCGCCCAGGGCACCGCGCTGGCCGCGTTGCGGCAGGTGGGCGGCCGGAACTGGCAGCTCGGCACCGTGCTGTCGCTGCAGCCGTCCTGGCCGGTGGGGGGGCTCGATTCGAACTATCCGGCGTCGCTGATGTGGGACGCGGTGTGGAACCGCTCCTGCCTGGACCCGCTGTTCAAGGGCCGCTTCCCGGCACAGCTGGAGGCCGATTTCGCCCGCATCGCCAAGTCCGGCGACCTGGAGCGCATCAAGCAGCCGGTCGACTTTCTCGGCGTCAACTATTACAGCCGCATGCACCAGCAGCCCGATCCGCAGGGGCTGTTCGGCACCGGATACGGCTCGGCGCCCGAGGGCACGCGCAAGACCGGCATGGAATGGCCGGTGGAGCCGGACGGTCTGACCGAGATCCTGGCCGAACTGCAGGAGAAATACGGCAATCCGCCCGTCTATGTGACGGAGAACGGCGCCGATTATCCCGACACCGTCGGCCCCGCCGGCCGGGTGGAGGACCGCGACCGCATCGGCTACCTGCGCGACCATCTGCTGGCCGCGGCCAAGGCGATCGACGAGGGTTGCAACCTGAAGGGCTATATGGCCTGGACGCTGCTGGACAATTTCGAATGGTCGGAGGGCTACCGCCGCAAGTTCGGGCTGGTCCAGGTCGACCGGGAGTCGATGGCCCGCAAGCCGAAGGCCAGCTACGACTGGTACGCCTCGGTCATCCGCAACAACGCGGTTCCGCTGCGCTGAGTGTGGCGATAGACTGCCGCCCATGCCGACCCCGCGCCCGTCCCAGCCGACCCGATTCGCTATCCAGAAGGCGCGCGGCAAGGGGTGGAAGACGCTGGAGGTGGGGGAGGAGCTTGCCCACGCCAAGGCACGCTTCGACCAGATGGTGGGCATCAACCCGCGGGCTTATTTCCGGCTGATCCAACTCGATTACAACGCCGACTCCGCCTATGAGGGCATGGAGTTCAACTGGACGCTGATCGAGCTGTACGACCCCACCAAGGGGCCGGCAAAGGGAGGACACGTCCGTCCTGCGGCGAAGCCGGCGCCGGCCGCCAAACCAGGGCGCAGGCGCAAGGCGGCGGAACCGGTGGCTTTGCCGCTGCGGGTCTATCTTGCGGTGATCGTGATCGGCACGTTGGCAGGCGCCTTGGCCTACCTGCATTTCGCCGGTGGGAGATAAAGGGGCGGACGGTGGAGGGTCACTCCGTCGCGTAGCCCTTGCGGCGCATGCACAGCGCGAAGATTTCCTTGCGGTAGCCGTACTGCGGCGTTTCCGGCAGCGGGCGCAGGGGGTAGCCGCGCAGGCGCATGGTGTGGTCCACCTGCTCGGTGCACTCGTCGTAGGCGATGGTCGGCACGTCGGGGCTGGCGGTCCACTCGCGGTAGGCCGGCGGGCTGCCGCAGCCCGACAGCAGGAAGACGGTGGTCACGACGCAGACGGCGACCGCCGGCGCGACCCGCGGTCTTGCCCTCGGTCTTACCCATGGAGATGCGTTTTCGAACCCGATCATGGCGCCCCTGCATTCCACGTGTTGCCCCTGAATTGACGCTACCACGTCCGGCCTTTTCCAATCCATTTTCGCACACCATTTCCGGGAACGCGCTTTTTCGGCAACGCTGCGTGGCGGACAACGCAGACGCACAAAAATCGCCGCCGGAAAAGCGGCGCAATCTGGTAACACGATCCATGTCCCCGATTCGGGGGGAGTGTCGTGGCTCTGAAATCGGTCTGGCGTCACGGACGGAGGGATAAGGCGATGTCTGGGATTTCGCGGCGGGTGCGTGGTGGCGCCGCGGTGGCGGCTGTTGCAGTGGTGGTGTCGGGTCTTGCGCTAGGAACGCCGGGTTCCGCACGGGCGGAGGCATCGACGGCCGATATCCAGTGGGCGCAGACCTTCCTGAAGGACAAGGGCTACAACATCGGCGGCCGCGCCAAGGGCCAGATGACGCCGGAAACGCGGTCCTCGCTCAGCGCCTATCAGAAGTCGGTCGGCCTGCCGGCCACCGGCAACCTCGATCAGGCCACCATCAACAAGATGATGGGCGAGCGCGAGAAGAAGGCCGCTCCCACCATGGGCAGCCTGTCCAAGAGCCAGGTTGGCCAAACCCGCCAGGACAAGGAGGTGGCGCCGCGCGCCGCCCCCACCGGCCGGGTCGAATCCGGCAGCGAGAGCGTCGGCGGCATGGCCCAGTTCGGCGGCGCGCCGGTTTCGGCGCCGTCCTCCCCGTCGTCTTCCTCTTCCACCGGCCACAGCGCTCCTGCCGCGGCTCCGCGCCCCTCGGCACCGGCGGCGGCTTCCAATGCGGTCGCGCCCAGTGCGGCGCCTCAGGGCGCGGCGCGTCCGTCGGCCGGTGCCGCCGAAGGGCCGGCTCCGCAGGCGGCACCCCGCGGGGCGGTGGCGGCGACGACCCCGGATGGCAAGCCGGCCCCGGTGGAGGAACCGGTGGCGGTCGGCGGCGGCACGTCGGTGTGGCAGTCGAACGCGGCGCGCGCCGGTGTGGCCGGACTGCTCGCGGTGACGCTGGGTGGCGTCGGCTTCGCCTGGTGGCGCAGCGGGCGCGGTGTCGATCCGCTGAGCCGCACCCCCGCCGGCGACGACCGGCCGCGCGAGTCGCGGGTTGAGCCGAGCTTCGGCTCTCCCCGCCGCCGGGAGGAACTGACCATCGAACCGCGCTTGACGGCGGAGGCGCGGCGGCGCTGAGCTTTGCCCCCACCCTAACCCTCCCCCGCCCTCGGCCGGCCAGAGGCCGGTCCGATCGCGGGAGAGGGAGGGACCCGCGGCGCAGCCGTGGGAGGGAGGGGGCAACCCGACGCCGAACCTCCCCTCACATCATCATCGGACAGCCGCCCCCGCCGCAGCCGCCGGGTACGCAGGCGGGGGTCGGGGCCGGCTGGGACTTGGCCACGCGCGGTGCCATGATGGCCTTGGCGACCTCCGTGCCGCCGCAGGAGGGGCAGGGGATGCCGGCGGTTTTCTTGGCGTCGTAATCGGCCATGTTGTCGAACCACTGGTCGAAATCATGGCCGCAGGCGCAGTGCAGGGCGTAGACGATCATCGCGGAGCCTCGAAAAGCGGAATCTTGGCCGCCGTTCTAGCCAAGCGCCCGCCGCCCTGCCAGGATCTGCATCAATCGCCGGGCCTCAGCGCGACTCCGTGACGCCGACGCGGGCGCACATCGACAAGAGCGGGCAGGTGGAGCAGCGCGGCCGGTCGCCGGTGCAGATCCATTTGCCGAAGGGCACCAGCCGCTCGTTGATCTCCACCCAATATCGCTTGGGCAATACCGCCAGCAGCGCCGCCATGGTCTTTTCCGGCGTGCGCGCCGACACATAGCCCCAGCGGTTGGTGACGCGGTGGACATGGATGTCGACCGCCAGCGCCGGGATGTCGAAGCCGACCGCCAGCGTCAGCGCCGCGATCTTCGGCCCGACCCCGCGGAAGCGCATCAGCGCGTCGGGCGTGTCCGGCACCTCGCCGGCATGCTCCTCGACGATACGGCGGGAGAGGTCGCGGATGTCGCGCGCCTTGGGTTCCGGGAAGGTGGCGCCGTGCAGAAGCTCCACCAACCGCTCCTCCGGCAGGGCGGCCATGGCGGCGGGAGTGTCGGCGACGGCGAACAGCCGTTCGGCGACCACCAGACTCGTCTCGTCCCGCGTGCGGGCGGAAATCAGGCTGGCGACCAGCTGCTGGAAGGGCGTGGCATAGCCGCGGTCGCGCAGGTCGAACATCGCCGCCTTGGGGTAGGGGGCGACCGCGATCCGCAGGCGGCGGAAGGCTTCGTCGATATCGAAGGCCTGGGACGTCGCGGGCTGCAAACTCACGGGAGAACGACCTCCGGGGAACGGGCTGCGATGACACCCCGTTCGACAACCGGCAAGTCCCCGGATTGTTCCGGCCAGATTGTTCCAGCCGGATTGTTCCGGCCCGGTCGCTCCGATCAGAGCGCCTTGATCTGCATCTTGATCGGCCCGTCCGCGCGGCCATGGACGAACTGGTCGACATAGGCGTTGCCCGAATTGTCGATGTCGCGGGCGTGGCCGGTCCAGATGATGCGGCCCTGGTAGATCATGGCGATGCGGTCGGCGATCTTGCGGGCCGACGCCATGTCGTGGGTGATGGTGACCGCGGTGGCGCCGAGGTCCTTCACGCACTGCACGATCAGTTCGTTGATGACGTCGGCCATGATCGGATCGAGGCCGGTCGTCGGTTCGTCGAAGAAGATGATCTCCGGTTCGTCGGCGATCGCACGGGCAAGGCCGACGCGCTTTTGCATGCCGCCCGACAGCTCCGCCGGCGACAGCTCCGCCACGTCGGGGGTGAGGCCGACGGCGCCCAGCTTGGCGACGGCGATCTCCTTGGCCTGGGATCGAGACATATGGGCGCCCTGGATCAGGCCGAAGGCGACGTTTTCCCAGACCGTCAGGCTGTCGAACAGCGCGGCGCCCTGGAACAGCATGCCGAACTTGTGCAGCATCTTCTCCCGCTCGCGCGAGCGCAGGCGGGTCGTCTCGACGCCGTCGACCTTGATGGAACCGGAATCCGGTGTCAGCAGGCCGAGGATGCTCTTCAGCATCACCGACTTGCCGGTGCCCGACCCGCCGATCACCACCAGCGACTCGCCCTTCGCCACCTCGAGGTCGATGCCGTTCAGCACTTTCTTCGGGCCGAAATGCTTGGTGACGTCTTTGAGCGCGATCTTCGGGACAGTGGTCATGGAGTGGCGCTCACTTGGTCGAGAAGAAGAGGCCGGTGATGAGGTAGTTCCACACCAGGATCATGATGGAGGCGGACACCACCGCGTTGGTGGTCGCAGCACCCACGCCCTGGGCGCCGCCCTTGGAATGGTAACCGTGGTAGCAGCCCATCAGCGCGATCAGGAATCCGAAGATCGCCGCCTTCACCAGACCGGAGATGACGTCCAGCGGTTCCAGGAATTCCCAGGTGCGGTTGATGTAGCTGGCGGCGTTGAAGTCCAGCCGGTAGACGCCGACCAGGAAGCCGCCGAACACGCCGATGATGTCGGCGACGATCACCAGCAGCGGCACCATGGTCAGGCCGGCGATCAGGCGCGGGGCCACCAGATATTTGTACGGATTGGTCGACAGCGTGGACAGCGCGTCGATCTGTTCGGTGACCCGCATGGTGCCGATCTCTGCCGCCATGGCGGCGCCGATGCGGCCGGCGACCATCAGGCCGGCCAGAACCGGTCCCAACTCGCGCGTGATCGACAGCACGACGACGGTGGCGATGGCGCCTTCGGCCTGGAAGCGGGAGAAGCCGCTGTAGCTCTGCAGGGCCAGCACCATGCCGGTGAACAGCGCCGTCAGCCCGACCACCGGCAGCGAATAATAGCCGATGTCGATCATCTGGCGCAGGATCTGCCGGGGATAGAGCGGCGGGCGCACGCAGTGCGACAGGGCGGACCCGGTGAACAGGGCAAGGCGTCCGGTCGCTTCCAGGAAGATCAGGAAGGCCCGGCCGGTGGCGGCGAGGAAACCCATCAGTCGGCCCGCATCCTTGGTTTGAGACTCATTTGGGCGCTGCGGTCATAGCACCGATGAACGGCTAGGTCATCCTTGGACTTTGCAGGGGAGGGGCGAGTTGGGTGTCGCGGCCGGGCGGTGGTCCGGCATTCCACCACCGGTGCCGGTGGGTCGCTTTCCGGTGGAGTGCCATGCGCGGTTCCGCGGTCGATGTGCAGAGTGGGCATGCATGGCGCGGGCGCCTTCCCGAATTTGTTGCCTTTTCTTGAAGGATGCATATGCTTTCCGGCCTCATGAGCCTTAAACACACACCTGTTGCACCGATCGATCCAGGCCCTCTTCCTTCGCTGGCGGCGACGGCGAATGGCGTACGCGCCGTATGGGGCACATCCTTCCCGATCGGAAACCTTATTTACACCATGAGGGTCGAGGCGGTCGAACTGGAGGAGTATGGGCTGGAGTATTTCTACGATGAGTTGGGGTTGCCTCGGCCCAGCGATGGCGCTGGTCTGTTGTTCAAGTTCGACAACTCGGAGAATGAGCTTGAGGAAGGTGCTGCCTATCGGCGGCTGCCTCGCGACAAGATGCTGTCCATGAAGGAGTTCCTTGAATTGGAACGTTTCTTGGTGGGAGGTGTTTTGCGGTATATGGAAGACAAAGGTCCTCCAATGATCGTTGGCGTTCCTAATGACTCGAAGCTGGAACGCTGGTACAGTCACCTTGCAACGCGTGTCAACCAACCTAATTTTTGTGTTGAGATGCGTCGGACTGGCTTTCACCCTCGCAGGGTGGCCCTTGTTCGCAGGAGATAGAAATGGGCATCAACATACGCTTTAGCGACGCCAAGAGTGAGCTGATGGAACATATCACCATCAGCCGGGAAGAACACGAGCGGAGCCTGCGCGATCAAATCCGTGCCGGCAAGATGTCCATGCTTGACTATCTTATGCAGTACAAGGGGTTTCGCAAGGAACACGCTGAGAAGTTGATCCCGAGCTTTGAGAAAGTCATTTTTCGCGTCTAAGGACCCGCAGCGATATTCCTTCCGCTTTTCGACGTATAAAGCGCCCCTTCTGACAATGCTCAAGGGGCGCTTTTGTTTTTGCCTCCTCTGGCGATGTAGGTCAGCATGTGGCCCCAGCGGAGAACCGCTCACGGCGGCGTGCCGGCAAGTCTCCCTGCCTCTTCTACTCTCCGCCGACATAAACCCGGTGATAGCGCCTGCCGAGCGCGGTCAGGATCTCGTAGCCGATGGTCCCACCCTCCGCCGCCGCCGTGTCGACCGGGCGGTTGGGGCCGATCAGCTCGACCATGCGGCCGGCATGGGCCACCGACTCCGGCAGGCCGGTGACGTCGATGGTGATGAGGTCCATCGAGATGCGGCCGACGATGGGGGCGGCGACGCCGTCGACGTAAATGTGCCCCTTGCCGCTGAGCGAGCGCAGGTAGCCGTCGGCATAGCCGACGCCAATGGTCGCGATCCGCGCCGGGCCGGTGACCTTGTGGGCCGCACCATAGCCGACCGTCATCGGAACCGTGCAGTTGCGGACCTGCAGCAGACGTGCGTCGAGACGCACGGTGCCCAGCATCGGGTTGGACAGATGCGGCGTCGGGTTGACGCCGTAGAGCGCGCAGCCCGGCCGGGCGAGGTCGAAATGATGGTCCTTGCCGTGGAAGATGCCGGACGAATTGGCGAAGCTCGCCTTCGCCTTGGGCAACCGGGCCAGCGCCGCGCGGAAGCGGTCGAGCTGCTCCCCGGTCATCGGGCTGTCGAACTCGTCGGCGCAGGCGAGATGGGTCATCCAATAGCGGACGTCGATCCCCTCCAGCCAATGCGGATGGCCGGCGAGCTCGTCCAGCTCGTCGGGGCCGAGGCCCAGCCGGTTCATGCCGGTGTCGATGTGGATCACCGCCGGCAGAACCTCGCCGCGCGATGCGGCGAAGGCCCGCCACGCCGCGATCTCGCCCAGATGGTTCAGCACCGGCAGGATGCGGCCGGCGATGAAATCCCCCTCGCACCCGGCCGGCAGGCCGCCCAGCGAGAAGACCTGCGCTTCCGGAGCGACCGGCTCCAGCGCGCGGCGGACGGCCAGCGCCTCCTCGAACTGGGCGACGACGAAGGTGCGGCAGCCGGCGGCGGCCAGCGCCGGGACGACGCGCGCCACCCCCAGCCCATAGGCGTCGGCCTTTACCACGGCGGAGCATTCCGCCGGGGCGACGCGGTCGCGCAGCCGGGTCCAGTTGGCGACGACGGCGCCGAGATCCACGGTGAGGATGGCGCCGGTGCGCGGGTTCAGGTCGCTCGTCACTCTGGTCACTCGTCGGTCTGGTGGTGCTGGTCGAGATCGCCGAACTTGGTGAACTGGCCGTCGAAGTAGAGGCGGACGGTGCCGATCGGACCATGACGCTGCTTGGCGATGATCACCTCGGCGGTGTTGTGCACCTCGCCCAGGCGCTGCTGCCAGCGCTGATAGCGGTCGTTGAACTTGTCGTCGCTCTCGTCGGGCCGGCGCGAAGGCTCGGCGCGCTCAAGGTAATACTGTTCGCGGAAGACGAACATGACGACGTCGGCGTCCTGCTCGATCGAGCCCGATTCGCGAAGGTCGGCCAGCTGCGGGCGCTTGTCCTCACGAAGCTCCACCGCGCGGCTCAGCTGCGACAGCGCCACCACCGGCACGTCCAGCTCCTTTGCGATGGCCTTCAGGCCGCGGGTGATTTCCGAGATTTCCTGCACCCGGTTCTCCGACCCGCGCGATGACGAACCACGCAGCAGCTGGAGATAGTCGACCACCACCATGCTGAGGCCGGAGGTGCGCTTCAGCCGGCGGCAGCGCGTGCGCACCGCGGCGACCGACAGGGCCGGAGTGTCGTCGACATAGAAGGGGCAGCGGGCCAGATCCTGGCTGGCCTGGACGAATTTCGGGAAATCGGTGTCGCGGATCTCGCCGCGGCGGATCTTGTCGCCGGGCACCTGCACCTCGTCGGCGAGGATACGGGTTGCCAGCTGTTCCGCCGACATTTCCAGCGAGAAGAAGCCGACCACGCCGCCTTCCTGGCCGGATGAGCGCATGTGCGCTTTGGCGGCGTTGAAGGCGATGTTGGTGGCCAGCGCCGTCTTGCCCATGGACGGACGCCCGGCGAGGATGATCAGGTCCGACGGGTGCAGGCCGCCCAGCTTGCGGTCGATGTCGATCAGGCCGGTGGTGACGCCGGTGACGTGGCTGGAGCGGCGGAAGGCAGCCTCCGCCGTCGTGATGGCGTGCTTGACCGACTCGCCGAACGCCACGAAGCCGCCCTGGACGTCGCCGGTGGAGGCGAGGTCGAACAGCTGCTTTTCCGCCTCGCCGATCTGGTCGAGCGCGGTGATGTCGAGGTCGTGGCGGTACGCCTCGTTCACCATGTCGGTGCCGACCTCGATCAGCTGCCGGCGGATGAACAGGTCGTGGATGGTCTTGCCGTAATCGCCGGCATTGACCACCGTCACCACGTTGGCCGCCAGTTCCGCCAGATAGGCGCTGCCGCCTTCCACCGCCAGTTCTGGATCGTTGTCGAACAGGGCCTTCAGGGTGACCGGGTTCGCGATCTGGCCGCGGTCGATCATCTTGGTGATGGCGGCGAAGATGCGCTGATGGGCCGGATCGTAGAAATGCTCCGGCCGCAGGAACTCGCCGACCTTCTCGTAGGCCTTGTTGTTGACCAGGATCGCGCCCAGCAGCGCCTGCTCCGCCTCCTCGTTGTTGGGGGGCGTGCGGTACTCGGCCGTCGGCTTGACCGCGGCGGAGGGGCGGGGATCGAACAGCGATGAGGTCTGGTTGCTCATGAAGGACACAATAGCAGAAACAGAACGGGAACGCTCTGTGAAGGGTGGGGAACCCTCCACAAAAGCTGTGCACAGAAGTTATCCACAAGCTGGGAAGTTTGGGGATAACCGCGGGAAGGGCTGATGCCGGCTCAGAGCTTCTTCGGCTGGGCCGGGTGGGAGGGGGCCGGCGCCACCTCCAGCGCCTCGAACACCGCATCGACGTGGTCGGCGACGCTGTAGAGGGCGGAGCGGTCGATGCGGGCGAAGCCCTGGGCGACCATGTGGTCGATCAGGCCGAGCAGAGGGCGCCAGTAGCCGTCGACATCGGCGATGACGATCGGCTTGTCGTGCAGCTGCAGCTGCTTCCAGGTCAGGATCTCGAAGGCCTCGTCCAGCGTGCCGAGTCCGCCCGGCAGGATGACGAACGCATCGGCGCGCTCCACCATCATGCGCTTGCGGGTGTGCATGCTGTCGACGACATGCAGCTCGGTCAGGCCGGTGTGCTCGATCTCCGCCGACTGGATGTGTTCGGGGATGATGCCGACCACCTCGCCGCCGGCGGCGATCGCGGCATCGGCGGCGATGCCCATCAGCCCGACCCGGCCGCCGCCATAGACCATGCGGATGCCGCGGCGGGCCAGCCCGTCGCCCAGCGCATGGGCGGCTTCCTTGTAGACATCGGCGACGCGGCTGGATGCACCGCAATAGACGCAGACGGACGACAGGCTCTTCATCGCGGGTCAACCTTTCTCGCCACCACCGCCCACCAGGGGCGGGGCGTAAACAATCCGGTGAAAGCCATGGAATATCGGGAGAGGGCGGCGCGTCAACAGCGGCACAAGCACCGTTAAGCCAGGGCATCATCGGGAGGGACCACATGAGCAACCGCGTCGTCAATGTCCTTGCGGCGGCATCCGTCGCCGGTCTGATGTTCGCGCTGTTCGGCATGTCGGCGGGCAAGGCCGGCGCCGCCGATCCGGCCGAGCAGGTGAAGGACCGGCAGCAGACGATGAAGAAGCTCGGCGGCGGGATGGGCGCCGTCGGCAAGTATGTGAAGAACGAGGGCGCCACCCTGGAGGATGCGGCCAAGGGGGCGGAGGCCGTGCTGGCGGTCTCCAAGATCGACCCGAAGGTGATCTTCCCCGAAGGCACCGCGGTGGGTGTGACCGACAGCGCCGCCAAGCCGGAGCTGTGGAAGAACTGGGCCGAGGCGCAGCGCTACTGGAGCGGCCTGCAACCGGTGGCCGAGAAGCTGGACGCCGCGGTGAAGAGCGGTGACCGCACCCAGATCGCCCAGGCGCTGGGCGCGACCTCCAAGGCCTGCGGAAGCTGCCACGAGGACTTCCGCGTCAAGAAGAACTGACCGATGCGGCGCATCCCGACCGCCGCCGCGATTCTGTTGCCGCTGGCCGTTGCGGGCGGCGGTGCGCTGGCCGCGGACGGGACGTCGGCGGACGATGCGGCCACCGGCGATTCGGTGACCCGCGGCGCCTACATCTTCAATGCCGCAGGCTGCCTCGGCTGCCACAGCAACGAGAAGGAGGGCGGTGCGCCGCTGGCCGGCGGGCGGGCGCTGGCGACCCCCTTCGGCACCTTCCACACCCCCAACATCACGCCGGATCCGGAGACCGGCATCGGCCGCTGGAGCGATGCCGACTTCATCCGCGCCTTCCGCGAGGGCGTGCGGCCCGACGGCGCCGCGCTGTTCCCCGCCTTCCCCTATGCCAGCTACACGCGGATGACCGACCGCGACCTGCTGGACCTGAAGGCCTACCTGTTCAGCCGGCCGGCGGTCGCCGCCCCGAACAAGCCGCACGACCTGACGCCGCCCTTCTCCTGGCGCTTCCTGCTGCCGGTCTGGCAGTGGATGTACCTGACCCCCGGTCCGATGCCCGACGATCCGGCAAAGCCGCCCGCCTGGAACCGTGGGCGCTATCTGGTCGACGCGCTCGGCCATTGCGGCGAATGCCACAGCCCGCGCACCCTGATGGGCGGCATGGACGCCGACCGCTATCTGGCCGGCAACCCGGACGGCCCGGACGGCGACAAGGTGCCGGGGATCACCAGCGCCCAGGGCAAGGGGATCGGCGATTGGTCCGACGGCGACCTGACACTGCTGCTGGAGACCGGACTGACCCCGGAGGGCGACGTGGTCGGCGGTGCGATGGGGGAGGTCGTGCGCAACAGCACCTCCAAACTGACGGCCGAGGACCGCGCCGCCATCGCCGCCTATCTGAAGACGGTGCCGGCGAAGGAGTGACTTCGCCCGATTCCCGGCCGAATCGTGATCTTATGGGGCAATCGATGCCGATTGGCCGATGGAAATGCTCCAACGGCGCCATTCTTTTGGCACCTGTCCTTCTGCTATAGTTGCTCATCCTGCCGTGGTGGCGGGCCGCCGGATGGGTGCTCAGTGAAACGAAACGCGTTGTTCGCAGCTTTGGGCGTGGCTCTGACGGGTGGGGCGTCGGCGGTTGCCCTGTGGCCGGCCGGGGGGCCTGTGCAGGCACCGGTCCCGGCGGTGTCGGCTCCCGCCGCCTTGCCGGCGACGAGCCAGCCGGCGGCGCCCGCGAAAGCTGCGGCGGCACCGGCTCCCGCAGCACCCGCGGCGCCCAGCTTCGACGTGGTGCGGGTGGCGCCCGACGGGGCGACGGTGATGGCCGGCCGCGCGGCGCCGGGATCGCAGGTGACGGTCACCGACGGCGGCACCCCGGTCGCCACCGCCAAGGCCGACCAGCGCGGCGAATGGGTGATGCTGCCCGACAAGCCGCTGGCCCCCGGCACGCGCGAACTGAACCTGACGGAGGCCCGTCCCGGGATCGACACGCCGGTGCCGGCCGACAAGGTGGTCGTGGTGATGGTGCCCGACCCGGCAGCCAGGCCCACGGCCGAACAGATCACTGCGACCCAGGCCACCGCGACCGACTCGGTGTCGCAAGGAACGGCGGTGGCCGTGGCGGTTCCGCGCGACGGGCTGTCCGGCGCGCCGGCATCCATGGGCGGCAGTTCGGTTCTGCAGGCTCCGCCGGTCCCGGCCAACGGGGCGCCGCCGCCGCCGGGCGGCGTGTCGGTGGAGACGATGGACTATGATCCCGCCGGCCGCGTGGCGCTGGGCGGGCGGGCGGCGCCCAACAGCGCGGTGCAGCTCTATCTCGACAACATCCTGGTCGGCAGCGCCCACACCGATCCCAAGGGCGGCTGGCGCCTGATTCCGGAAAAGCTGATCGATCCCGGCGTCTACACCCTGCGCGCCGATCAGGTCACCCAGTCCGGCAAGGTGGTGGCGCGGGCCGAACTGCCGGTCCAGGTTTCCGCCTTGCCCGCCGGGACCGCCGACGGGCGCAGCATCGTCGTGCAGCCCGGCAACAGCCTGTGGCGGCTGGCCCGCCGCACCTATGGCGACGGCATGCTCTACACCACCATCTACACCGCCAACCGCGAGCAGATCCGCGACCCGGACCTGATCTATCCCGGCCAGATTTTCTCGCTGCCCCAGGTGAATTGATCTGTGAACTGACTGGTGAACCGACCGGGGGCCGCCGGCTCAGTCCGGCGGCAGGCGGCCGATGGCGGCCCAGCCCAGCGGGGTCAGGCGCAGCATCTCCGGTCCCTCGCCGGCCGGATTGGTCTCCAGCGCCACCAGTTCCCGATTCTCGAACCACGCCCAGCGCGCCACCTCGGCGGTGGTGCCGGGCCAGCCGTCGGCAAGCCGCTTCAGCACTTCGAGATCGGCCGACGCGATGGGGAAGCGCGGCTTGGGCGTCAGCGGTTTCGCCGCCGAAGCAGGAACGGCTGCCGGCAGAGGTGGGGCGTCGGCCCCGGCATGGGCGCGGATCCAGTCGGTCTGGTAGCTGCGGAGCGCCTGCTCCAGCTCGCTCCGCGCCGCATCCACCGGGCAGCGCAGATAGGCGTCCAGCAGGGCGTGCAGCGTGTTCTTTGCGTCGCTCATGGTCCGAATATCCCTAAAGGGCAGCTTGGCCGGGAAGTTCCCCGCCGCGGCAGCGTCAAAGCCAACCCGTCCGCCGGAAACGGATATATAGGCCGGCGCAGATGGCGGCGATCACGGCGAGCACCGCCGGGTAGCCGTACCGCCAGTGAAGCTCCGGCATATGCTCGAAGTTCATGCCGTAGAGGCCGGCGATGGCCGTCGGCACGGCGAGGATGGCGGCCCAGGCGGCCAGCTTGCGCGTCACGTCGTTCTGCCGTGCGGCAGCCAGGATCATACTGGTTTCGAAGGCGAAGGACAGCACCTCGCGCAGCGATCCGATCTGTTCGTTGACGCGGATGACATGGTCCTGCACGTCGCGGTAATAGGGGCGGATCGCCGGGTCGATCATCGGCAGGTCGAAGCGATCCAGCCGCGAACAGACCTCCAGCAGGGGCGAGGCGTTGCGGCGCAGCCGCTCCAGGTCGCGGCGCAGCTGGTGGATGCGCTCGATCTCCGCCGTTCCGGGCGGACGGGCGATCAATTGGGCGTCCAACTCCTCCACCATCGCCGCCATCTGGTCGAGGACGGGAGCATAGCAGTCCACCACATAGTCCATCACGGTGTAGACGACGAAGTCCTCGCCATGCTTCAGCAGATGCGGCGCGCTTTCGGCCCGCACGCGCACCGGCGAATAGCTGGTCGATGCGCCGTGCCGCACGGTGACGACATAACCGCGCCCGGCGAAGACATGGGTTTCGCCCAGCACCAGTTCCCCCTGTTCCAGCCGGGCGGTGCGCAGGACCATGAACAGGCTGTCGCCATAGACCTCCACCTTCGGGCGCTGGTGGGCGTGCAGCGCGTCCTCCACCGCCAGCTCGTGCAGGCCGAACTGGCGTTTCACCTCCATCAGCAGCGCCTCGTCCGGTTCCCACAGGCCGATCCAGACGAAATGCCCGTCCTTCGCGGCCCAGGATCCCGCCTCCGCGATCGGCACGTCGGCGATGCGCCGGCCGTCGCAATAGGCGGCGCTGGCCATGACGGGGTCGTGGGTGGGAACGGGGGAGGGCGGCAAGGTCATGGTGCGGAAAACCGGACTGCGGGCGGCGGAGTGGCCGCACTCTAAAGAGGTTCCCCGGCAGCGTCGACGACTCCGATGGTGCCGGCCGGGCGGACCGGGCGTCCCGCGCGTTGTCCCTGCCAAGGACCAGTTTCGGATCGGGAAGGGGAAGGACGATGTTCCAATCGGCGGCGCGCGGCATGTATCTGCTGGCGGCGGTGACGCTCAGCCTGTTCGCCCTGCTGTTCATCGGCCTGTCCGCCCTGACCGTGGTGGAGGGGATGGTGGCGCTGGACAGCCACGCGCTGACCTCGGCCATGCTGGAAGGGGTCGGGATGATCGTGCTGGCCATCGCCGTCTTCGAGATCGCCAAATACCTCTACGAGGAGGAGATCGTGCGCGAACGTGAACTGCGCCGCGCCGACGAGGCCCGCCGCACCCTGACCAAGTTCCTGACCACCATCATCATCGCCGCCAGCCTGGAAGGGCTGGTCCTGGTGTTCGAAGCGCGCACCAGCGAGATCTCCGCCATCGTCTATCCGGTGATGCTGCTGGGGGTGGTCACGCTGCTGGTAGTCGGGCTTGGCGCCTTTCAGTGGCTGGCGCGCAAGGCCGAGAGCATCCATGTCGATCCCGCCGCCTCCGAAGCGGACGCGGCGGAGGACGGCAAACAAAGCGAAAAGGACGAAACCGCCAAGGCATAGGCCGACAAGACAGGACGCCGGAGCCGGAGCGTCCGCCTTTTGCCATCATTGACCCGGCCATGCCGCCTGCGCCAAGCTTGCCGGCATCCAAGGTGGTAGAGGGAGAAGGGGCATGCCCCGCGATACGGGCAACTACACGGCCGTCTACGGGTTTCCGGAGTCGGCGGACGCGGCGCGCCGGCTGGCCCAGGCACTGGACATTCCCTGCCACATCGCCGAGTTGCACCGCTTTCCCGACGGCGAGAGCCTCGTCCGCCTGCCCGAGCCGGTCGAGCGCGCCATCGTCTACCGCTCGCTCGACCGCCCGAACGACAAGCTGGTTGAACTGACGCTCGCCTCCTCCGTGCTGCGGCGCCAGGGGGCAACCGACCTCTGTCTGGTGGCGCCCTACATGGCCTACATGCGCCAGGACGCCATCTTCAAGCCGGGCGAGCCGGTCAGCCAGACGGTGGTCGGGGAGTGGCTCGGCCGCTGCTTCGACCGGTTCGTCTGCGTCGAGCCGCACCTGCACCGCACCCACACGCTGGACGAGGTGTTCGTCGGGCGCCCTTCCATCGCGCTGAGCGGCGCGGCGCCCATTGCCGACCACCTGCGCGCCGCCGGCGTGGCGCCCGGCACGGTGATCGTCGGCCCCGACGAGGAGTCCGCCCCGTTGGTGGAGGCGGTGGCCGGCCCGCTCGGCCTGACCGGCGTGGTCGGGCGCAAGGAACGGCGCGGCGACCGCGACGTGACGGTGGCGCTGCCGCCCGATGCGCCGATCCATGGCCGCCCGGTGGTGATTGTCGACGATGTCATCAGCTCCGGCGAGACGATCTTCTCCTGCGCGCGGGCCGCGCGGGTGCTGGGGGCCGACACGGTCCGGGTGTACGGCGTCCATGCCCTGTTCAACGACACCGTCGCCGGACGCTTCGCGGCGGAAGGGCTCGGCCGCCCGCTGTCCTGCGATAGCGTGCCGCACCCGTCGAACGCTTTGTCCCTCGGCGGCCTGATCGCAGAAGCCATTCAATCATTCGCAGTCAAATGATCGCTCCCGGAATGCGGCCTCTGTAGACGGCCCGGCATCGCAGAGATGCCTGATGAGGAGGCAGGTGCGACCATTATGCGCAGCCCATTGCCGATCCTTCGATCCATTACGGCCGGCCCTGGGTTGCCATTTACGATGATCGTCATATAACTGTCGCCGGATGCATCGCGGCTTCGCGCTGATTGTGCGTATGCCGTATCAATGGTGTGGATGGGCGACATGGCGGCTGATGGGCGGGCACTTCGGGCGGACGCGGGCTTCTTCGGACTTGAGGCGGAGGAACGCGGACTGCTGGCGAGCATGGGGCGGCTGATCGACCGCAGCCTGCCCGACCTGTCCGAGCGCTTCTACGCCCACCTCTCGCGATGGCCGGAGACCCGCAAGCTGCTGGACGCCCACGGCGACCTGCCCCGGCTGAAGCGGCAGCAGGCCGATCACTGGCGCCTGATGTTCCAGGATGCCGGTTCGCCGGCGCACGAGGCCCGCTGCCGGGCTGCCGGGGAGGCGCATCTGCGCATCGGGCTGGAACCGTCCTGGTACATCGGCGCCTATGGCGTTGTGCTGAGCGATCTGCTGGCCCTGGTGCAGGGCGCGCTTCGCTGGCGCCCGGCCACGGCGCGGCGGGCGGTGGCGGCGGTTGCCCGCGCGGTGTCCTTCGACATGGACCGGACCCTGGCGGGCTACGGCCTGTCGGCGGCCGGAACCGCCGGTGGTGCCGGATGCGGGCGGCCGCTGGGCGACTTCGCCGCGGCGCTGATGGACCGCACCATCGACGTGGCGATGGCCATCAACGAATCGGCAGTCGCCAACGCCCAGATGGTGGGCCAGTTGCGCGCGGTCGATCACGAGTCCCAGGGCATCGCCGCCGCGACCGAGGAGACGGTGACCGGCATCCAGGAGATCTGGGCGCGCAGCCGCGACGTCGCGGCGCTTGCCGGGGAGGCGCGGTCGGTGACCGCCGACGGCGGCCACACCGTTCAGCAGGCGGTCGCCCGCATGGAACAGATCGCCACCGCGGTGGACGGGGCGGCGACGCGGGTCGGGGAGCTGTCGGTCGCCTCCGAACGCATCGCGGAGATCGTCTCCACCATCGAGGCGATCGCCAAGCAGACCAACCTTCTGGCCCTGAACGCGACCATCGAGGCGGCGCGGGCGGGGGAGGCCGGCAAGGGCTTCGCCGTGGTGGCGAGCGAGGTGAAGAACCTGTCCAACCAGACCGCCCGCGCGACCGAGGACATCCGCCTGCGCATCGACGCGCTGAAGGCGGAAATGGGCGCCATCGTGGCATCGATGGAGGACGGCACCCGCGCCGTCGCCGCCGGCCAGCAGGCGATCCGCGAAGTCAGCGAGCGCATGGCCGACATCGGCGACCATATCGGCCGCACCGAACAGCGCATGTCCGACATCGCCAGCATCCTGACCCAGCAGTCCGCCGCCGCTAACCAGGTGGCTTCCGGAACCGCACGCATCGCCGAAAGCAGCGCGACCAACAGCGCCGCCATCCTGCGCAGCGTCCAGGCGACGCGCGGCGTGGAGACCCTGCTGGGCAACCAGTTGACCCAGCTGATGGAGCAGGACATCCCCGGCAAGATCGTGAAGATCGCCAAGGTCGACCACGTCATCTGGAAGAAGCGGCTGGCCGACATGCTGGTCGGGCTGGAAACCCTGCGTCCGGATGAACTGGCGAGCCACGAGGCCTGCCGGCTGGGCAAATGGTATTACGGCCCGTCCTCGATGGCCTATCGCGCCCATTCCGCCTTCGTCCGGCTGGAAACCCCGCACCGGCTGGTCCACGACCACGGCAAGGCCGCCGCCCGCGCCTTCCTGGCCGGCGACATCGACCGCGCCCTGGCCGAGGTGGCGGAGGTGGAGCGGGCGTCCAAGGACGTCATCGACCTGCTCGACACGCTCGACAAGGCCGGGCTGGGGAACGCCCCGACGCCGGCCGCCGCGGTCGGGTTCTGAAGGCGGCTTCCGACCGGCGGGTAACACTAACGATCGGGGCAGGTTCTGGTGTAGGCTGGCCGCCATAGGCGGGGCGAGCAAGGGCGGCCCGGCAAGGATGCGCGAGGGCGGGCCGTTGAGCGGAGGGGAGTGATGTCGAAGGTGACGGACGTCGTGCTTCGGATGTCCCGGAAGCTGACGGAAGACATCGCCGCCCTGGGCCGGCTGCGCGCCGCGGGAAAGCCGAAGACCTTTCCGCGCTTCCGCGAGATCCGCGCGGCCTATCTGGACATCCAGGGGCTGATCTTCTCGATCCAGGAAAGGCTGGAAGCCGCCGGGAAGGAACTGCCGCCGAATTTCCCGCAATGGGTTCTCCGGCAGAAGCTGAGCGCCATCGCCATCTTCACCGACATCAGCCATTCCTTCGTCAGCGATCCGCCGCTGGCGCTGACCTCCTCGCTGGGTGCCTTCGACGTGCTGGTGGCGGAGCAGAAGGCCTTCAACGAGACCCTGCACACCTTCGACACGATGCTGATGGAAGCGGGCATCGACGACAAGACCGCCGACGAACTCGATGCGACCCGCACCAAGATCGAGCAGATCCTGGGCATGATCGAAACGCTGCTGCTGACCAGCCCCAAGATCCTAGAGGAGTTCTGATGGCGGAACCGGCAGCCGATCCCGCAGTCGATCAACCTGCGGACCGCCCGCCGGCCTCCCGCTCGGAACCCTCCTTCCGGCGCTTCCTGCGCAATCTGCCATTGCCGGCCGTCATTCCCGTTCTGGCATTGATTGCCGGCTGCGGCCTGTCCGTGCTGGCGATGCTCCAGTCCGACCGCCTGCTGACCCGCGAGGAGGAGCACCGCTTCGCCGCGCGGGCCGAGGAGATTCACGGCCAGCTGGCCGACCGGCTGCAGGTCTACCAGCAGGTCGCCCGCAGCGCCGCGTCGCTGGTGATGACCTTCCCCGACCTGCATTGGACGCAGTGGAACCGCTTCGTCGAAGCGCTGGACATGCCGCGCCGCTATCCCGGCATCATTTCCGTCGCCTATGCCCGCGCCGTTCCGGCGACCCGTTCCGGCGAACTGGTGGCGGCGATGCGGGCGGCCGGCCTGACGAATTTCCGCATCTGGCCCGAGAGCGCGGGGGCGGAGCGGGTGGTCAACATCTTCACCGCCCCGGTCGACGAGGCGAATGTGCGGGCCATCGGCTTCGACATGATGTCGGAAGCGACGCGGCGCTCCACCATCGAGCGGGCGCGCGACGGCGGCGAGCCGGCCGCCACCCGCGCGATCACGCTGAAGATCGACGAGGCGGCGGGGGCGAAGCCTGCCTTCATCCTTTATCAGGCGACCTATCGCGGCGATCCGCTGCCGCCGTCGCTGGAAGCGCGGCAGGCCTCCTTCACCGGCGTGGTTCTGGTTCCGGTGCGGATCGGTCCGCTGGTGGAGGGGCTGGTCGACGAAAAGCGGCCGGACACCGGCATCGAGATCTACGACGTGCCGCCGGCCGAGGCGGAATTCCCGCTCTACCGCAGCCGGCGTCCGCTGGAAACCACGGCCGCCATCAGCCTGATGCGGGAACTGCCGGTGGGCGGGCGGGTCTGGACCGTGCGCTACGACAGCCTGCCCGATGGCGTGCTGACCGCCCATGAATGGGTGCCGGGGGCGCTGCTGGCCGGCGGGATCGCGCTGAGCATCGCGCTGTCGCTGGTCCTGCGCATGATGCTGGCGACCCATTCCCGTGCGGTCGAACTGGCGGGGGAGATGACGGCCTCGCTCCGCCTGCAGGAAGCGGAACGGCAGCAGCTGTTCACCCAGGCGCCGCTGGGGATTGCGCTGGTCGGCACGAACGGCCTCCTGACCGACTGCAACCCGGCCTTCGCCGCGGCCGCGGGGCTGGTGCGGGAGGAACTGCTGGGCGCCGACCTGCGGCTGCGTTTCGGCGACCAGGCGTCCGTCTTCGCGCTGGAAGCGGCGCTGCAGGGGGAAAGCGGCAAGCTGGAGTCCGACCAGCCGCTGGTGCTGGGCGGGCGGCGCAGCCATTTCAGCCTGCATTTCCAGCCCGTCACCCTGACGGAAGAGCTGAAATTCGTCCTGGCCTTCGCCGAAGACATCGGCGAGAAGCGCCGGGCGGAACAGCACATCCAGTATCTGGCGCATTTCGATGCGCTGACCGGCCTGCCCAACCGCGTCCTGCTGTTCGACCGCATCTCCCAGGCCCTGCGCGAGGCGAGGCGCGAGGGCAGCAAGGTGGCGGTGCTGTTCATCGACCTCGACCGCTTCAAGGTGATCAACGACAGCCTGGGCCACAGCTTCGGCGACGAGGTGCTGCGGTCGGTGGCTCGGCGGCTGCAGTCGGGATTGCGCGAATCCGACACGGTCGGGCGGCTGGGCGGCGACGAGTTCCTGATCGTGCTGCGCCGGGTGATCGAACCGGAGGATGCGGCGCGCGTGGCGGAGAAGGTGGTGGCGCATCTGGCCAGCCCCTTCACCGTCGGCGGCCAGAATTTCGTGGTGACGCCCAGCATCGGCATCAGCCTGTATCCCGACGACGCCGACGACCCGGAAGGGCTGATCCGCTGCGCCGACATCGCCATGTACCACGCCAAGGAAAATGGCCGGAACGGCTTCCGCTTCGTCACCAAGGAGATGGGCGCCAGGTCGCGTGAACGCATGGATTTGGAGGGAAGCCTGCGCGACGCCATCCGCGAGGGGCAGCTGTTCCTGGTCTATCAGCCGCAGGTCGATACCCTGACCGGCCGGATCGTCGGGCTGGAGGCGCTGATCCGCTGGCGCCACCCGGAGGAGGGGCTGATCCTCCCCGGCCGCTTCCTGCCGGTGGCGGAGGAGACCGGACTGGTGCTGGCGATGGGCGACTGGGTGCTGTTCGAGGCCTGTGCTCAGATCCGGCGCTGGCGCTCGCGGCTCGACCTGTCGATCCCGGTGGCGGTCAACGTTTCCGGTGCCCAGTTCCGCGATGGGCAGCTGCCGGCCAAGGTGGCCCGCGCGCTGGACGCCAACGGCCTGAGCGGGCCGGAACTGGAGATTGAGGTGACGGAAAGCACCCTGATCGACGACGTGGAGTCGGCAGCGGCGACGCTGGGGGCATTGAAGCAGCGCGGCGTGCTGATCGCGCTGGACGATTTCGGCACCGGCTATTCCAGCCTCAGCTACCTGCACCGGCTGCCGATCGACAAGCTGAAGATCGACCGCTCCTTCATCCACGACCTGTCGACCGGGGCCAGCGACGCCTCCGTCCCGCGCGCCATCGTCGGGCTGGGCCGCAGCCTGGGCCTGTCCGTCATCGCCGAGGGGGTGGAGACGCAGGAACAGCTGCAGCTTCTGCGCGACCTTGCCTGCGAAAGCTATCAGGGCTTCCTGTTCAGCCGCCCCGTCCCGGCCGACGAAGTGGAATGGCTGCTGGGCAGGCAGGGCGCTGCCCATGCGGTGGCGGTGGAGTGAGGCGAGGGACGGTAACGGTACCCCGGTGACGGTACCGTCACTGTCGGATCGGCGAGACAGGCAGGAACATCACGGTGTCGGTTCGTGCCCGGCTTGCAAAGCCCTGGTCGAACGTAGCCAGCTTGGCCGCTTTGGCTCTCTCCGCTTCGTACAGGATCACGCCGTCGGCGAAGTCTCCCCCCGCAGCCAGCAACTGCAGCCCGGATTCGGCGGCAGCGCGGTCGGTCTCGACGGTCCGGCTTTCGATCAGGGTTTGCAGGGTCGCGACGATTTCCGTCGCCTTGTAGCGGTAAGCACGCCTCAACACCCAGACAAGCTCGCAGAGCACGACGGTTGAGATGAAGACCATTTCCGCTTCTTCAATCACCTGTGCGGCTTGGGCGGCCTGCTCCGGATCGTCCCAAGTCAGGAAGCGAACCAGTACATTCGTATCAACGGCAATTTTCACGGTTCTTCAGCCTGCCCGCCGCCCTGCTCAATGGCTTCCTGCATCATCTGCAAGGTCACGGGCACCTGACCGGGGCGGCGCAGGGCACCCCGCAGCCGGGCGAGGTCCGGCCGTCCGCCGGCCGGGCGCAACTCGGCCCGTCCATCAGGGAGAAGTTCCACATCGACACGTTCGCCGGGTTTGACGCCCAAATGGTCGAGGACGGCTTGCCTCAGGGTAATCTGCCCCTTGGCAGTAACGGTCAGTTCCACCCTCATAGCGGCATTCCTTGGTAAGGATGAGTCTACCTTACTGTAAGGTGTCCGGGGTCGTTCATCAAGTGGGGAGCCATATCGACCCGGACGGCTCCTCAGAACCGAAGCCCGTCGTCACCACCCATCAGCCCCAGTGTCGCCAGCGCCATCACCTGGGCCGAGTGCACCATGTCGTCGATGCCGACCCATTCATCGGGCTGGTGGGCGAGGTCGAGGATGCCGGGGCCGTAGGCGATGCAGTCCTTCAACTGGCCGACGCGCACCACATGCTTCTGGTCGTAGGTGCCGGGGGAGACGACATGCTGCGCCGGGCGGCCCAGCACCGTTTCGATGGCGGCGGCAACCGCCCGCACCACGGGGGCGTCGGCATCGGTCATCGTCGGCAGGAAGGCCAGGACTTCGCGCAGCTCGTACTCGAATCCGGGGCGGCTGCGGCGCAGATCCTCCAGGATGGCGACGATCTCGCCGCGGACCGCCTCGGGATCCTCCTCGATCAGGTAACGGCGGTCGATCACCATGCGGCAGCGGTCGGGCACCATCGGGCTGGGCAGGCCGTCATGGTCTTCGCGCTGGCCGCCGTGGATGGCGTTGATGTTGATGGTGGACTGGCGCGCTCCTTCCGGCACCACCGGCATGTCGGTGCGCTTGGCGGCGAGGCGGGGGATCAACTCCGTCTCGATCCGGTGCAGCACGGCGCCCATGTGGCGCACCGCGCAGTTGCCGAGGAAAGGCATGGAGCCGTGGGCGACGCGCCCCTTGGTCTCGATCTCCGCCCACCAGACGCCGCGATGGCCGATGCAGACGCGGTCGACGTTCAGCGGCTCCGGAATGATGACGTGGTCGACCCTGGGCCGGGAGAAATAGCCGAGCTTCGCCAAATGGCCGACGCCGCCGTAGCCGCCCGATTCCTCGTCCACCGTGCCGGAGATCTCCAGCGCGCCGGCGGTCAGCAGCCCTTCCTCCAGCAGTGACTCCACAGCGATGATCGAGGCGGCGATGCCGCCCTTCATGTCGCAGGCGCCGCGGCCATAGACCCGCCCGTCCTTCACCACCCCGCCGAAGGGATCGACGGTCCAGCCCTGGCCGGCCGGCACCACGTCGATATGGCCGTTGAAGTGGACGCAAGGGCCCGGCCGCGGCGCTTCGATGCGGGCGACGACGTTGGTGCGGGGATAGCGGTCGCTGTCGCCGGCCGCGCCCTCCGCCCGCACATACTCCACCGTGAAGCCGCGCGCCGCCAGCCGCCGGCCGATCAGCTCGGCACAGTCGGTGTAGACGTCGCCGGGCGGGTTGACGGTGGGCACGCGGATCAAGGCCTGGGTCAGGGCGACCAGATCGTCGCGCCGCGCCTCGATACGGCGGAACAGCTGGCTGGTCGCGGCGTCGGTGTCGGAGCGCATGGCCTCTCCCGCGGCAAGGACGCAATCAGTGTCGCCCCAAGCGGATGGTCCGTCCACCCCGCCTTTCGGGAACGGTGTTTGTGCGGCGCACTTTCCCGGACCGGCCGGGGCCGCTACAGTCGCGACGCCCCCCAGCGGAGAGTTCCCGTCATGACCGTCACGCACCCCATCGGGCTGAGCGCCCCGACCCTGGCCGACCCGGTGATCGCCGAGGCCGCCGCCCGCTTCGTCGCCGCCCGCCGCAGCGCGACCGGGCTCGACGAGTTTCCCGGCCCGTTGCCGGCCGATCTCGCCACCGCCTACGCCATCCAGGCGACGGCGACCGCGGCCTGGCCCGACGAGGTCACCGGCTGGAAGGTGGCGCGGGTGCCCCCGGCGTTGGAGGAGGCGCTGGGCGCCATGCGCTATATCGGTCCGATCTTCGCCGGAACGGTGGCGACCGCCGATGGCGGAACGCTGAGCTTTCCGGTGATTCCCGGCGGCTTCGGCGCGGTGGAGGCCGAGTTCGCGGTGCGCATCGCCGCCGACGCACCCGCCGACAAGCTGGACTACAGCCCGGCGGAGGCCGCGGCCTTCATCGCCGCCGTCCATGCCGCCGTCGAGGTGGCGGGTGGCCCGCTGTCGCCGGTCAACGAACTGGGGCCGACCGCCTCGACCGCCGTCTTCGGCAACAACAACGGCCTGATCGTCGGCGAGGAGATCGTCGGCGGGCTCGAAGGCGCCGATGCCCTGCGGGCCGAGGTTCTGATCGATGGGCAGAGCGTCGGCGTCGGCAGCGCCGCCAAGCTGCCGGGCGGCATCGCGGCCGCGGTCGCGGTGGCGCTGAGCATGGCGGTCCGGCTCGGTCGGCCGCTGAAGGCGGGGCAGTGGGTGTCCACCGGCGCCTTGACCGGCGTGCATTCCATCGCCATCGGCCAGCAGGCGCGGATCGCCTTCACCGGCCTCGCCCCGATGAGCGGCACCGCCGTCACCGCGACGCCTGCCGCCTGAAGGTCCAGACGCTTCACCATCAGCGTCGCGGATTGTGCAATCCAGGGTGGGGCGGAGGGCATGGCCGTCCGCCGCCTTGGGGCGAGCCAAACGGGCGCGGGGATGCTTGAATGGCGTTCCCTCTCCCGTCGCCGGATCCAAACACCTTGTCCCAAACCAGCGCATCCCAGGCCAGCCTGCCGTCCGATGGCGCCGCCGCGGCGTCCGTCCTGCCGCCGGTCCAACTGCTGGCCGGTCTCGGGCTTGCCGTGGCGGGGGTGGTGGCCTTTTCGCTGCGGCCGGTCATCATCAAGCTGGCCTACCGCTACAATGTCGATCCGGTGACGCTGATCATGCTGCGTATGGTCTTCGCGCTGCCCTTCTTCTTCGGCATGGCGCTGTGGTCGGGGGCCAGGAAGGGAGAGCGCGCGCCGGTTTCCAGGCGCGACCTCGCCCTGACCATCGGGCTCGGCGTCACCGGCTATTACGCCGCCAGCTTCTGCGATTTCCTGGGGCTGCGCTACGTTTCGGCCGGGATGGGGCGGCTGCTGCTGTTCCTCTACCCGACCATCGTCGTCCTGCTGTCCGCCATGTTCCTCGGCAAGCGGATCGGCCTGCGCGAGGTGGTGGCGCTGGTCGTCTCCTATGCCGGCGTCGCGCTGGTGGTGTGGTCGGAGGTCGGGACCGGCCATCCCAACTTCATGGCCGGGGCCGGGCTGGTCTTCATGGGAGCCTTCCTCTATTCGGTCTATCTGGTCGGCAGCAGCCGGGTGGTGCAGCGGATCGGCTCCATGCGCTTCACCGCCTATGCGATGACCGCGGCCTGCCTGTGCTGCATCCTGCAATTCGCCGTGCTGCGGCCCCTGTCGGCGCTCGACCTGCCGCTGCAGGTCTACTGGCTGTCGGCGGTGATGGCGGTGGTCTGCACCGTGCTGCCGGTGCTGATGACGGCCGAGGCGCTGCGGCGGGTCGGCCCCAATCTGGTGGCGCTGAGCGGCGCCATCGGTCCGGTGGCCGCCGCCGTCTTCGGCTATCTGGTGCTGGCGGAGCCGATGGGCTGGCTGCAGCTGGCCGGCGCGGCCCTGACCGTGGCCGGCGTCATGATCATCACGCTGTGGAAGACCGCCTGAGGCCATTCTTTCAGCCGTCGGCGGAATAACGGGCTTTCCGCCATCGTCACCTGTTCCAAGTGAAACCGGGATAAGGGACCAGTGCGATGACCAACCATGCGACGACGCCGGGCGGCTTCGCCACCGGTGCGGGAACCGCCACCGCCGGACAGGACGCGCTGCTTCTGGCGGCCCGCGTCCTGCTTGGCGCCATTTTCGTGCAGAGCGGCTTCGGCAAGCTGATGGCGCTCGGCGGCTTCATCGCCGGGATGGAGAGCCAGGGCGTGCCGATGGCCATGATTCTCGCACCCATCGGTGCGCTGGTGGAGGCGTTCGGCGGGCTGGCCATCGTGCTTGGGGCCTGGACCCGGCTGGCGGCGCTGCTGGTCGCGGCCTTCACCGTCGCCGCGACCCTGATCGCCCACCGCTATTGGGACGTCCCGCCGGAGGCGATGAAGATGCAGCAGACGCAGTTCATGAAGAACCTCGCCATCATCGGCGGCTTCCTGGCGCTGGCCGCGGCGGGGGCCGGGCGTTTCAGCATCGACGGCTGGCGCGCCCGCCGCTGACCTCAGTTGCGGGTCTCACTCATCGTATGCCATCAGCGAGACGCTGGGCACGTCGATGCGGTCCCGGCCATTGAGGAAGGTGAGCTCCACCAGGAAGGCGGCGGCACGGACGTCGGCGCCGACCTGACGGAGCAGGTTGATGGCGGCGACCATGGTGCCGCCGGTCGCCAGCAGGTCGTCCAGCACCACCACGCGCTGGCCGGGCTTCACCGCGTCCGCCTGCACCTCGATGGTGTCGGTGCCGTATTCCAGGTTGTAGGAGTGGGCGATCTTGTCGCCCGGCAGCTTGCCGTGCTTGCGCACCATGATGAACCCGATGCCCAGCGCCAAAGCCAGCGGGGCGGCGACCAGGAAGCCGCGCGACTCGATTCCGACCAGAAGGTCCGGCTTGTGCGGGCGCACGGCCTCGGCCAGCTCGTCGATGGCGGCCTTCCAGGCGGCGCCGTTCGCCAGCAGCGGCGAGACGTCGTAGAACAGGATGCCGGGCTTCGGGAAGTCCGGAATGCCGCGGATGTGGTCTTTCAGGTTCATCGGAAATCTTGTCCGTAAAGGGTCTGGTGCCGGCATGAAAAGCCGGGTCCGCCGCCCGGCACTCTAGCGGCTGCCTGCCTGCGCGGAAAGACGCGATTGGCCGCGGTGGCCGGCACGGGGCATAGCCGCCGTGCTGCGCGGCTATGCCGCATGGGGTTGACCATTCGGCGGTGCTCCGCCACGTTCGAGACGCACCGGTCGGTGTGCGGATGCGTGCGGCGGAGCCTGTGGCTGTAACATTGGCGAAGGACGGAGCGGCGGCGGAGACGGCCCGGATCGATGCCGGGCCGGACGACGGCGGCTGGCGGATCGGTGCCGCCGGGCGCTGGACCCTGCACGCGGCCGGGTCCGCGTCGGACGCGCTGGACCGGGCGCAGAAGCCGCAGGGTGGTGCCGCAGTGCGGCTCGACCTGTCGCGGGTGGAGGCTCTCGACACCGTCGGCGCCTATCTGCTGAACCGGTTGGCCGACCGGCTGGAGGCGGAAGGGCATGCGGTGAAGGTGGTCGGGCTGAAGCCGGAGCATGCCGCCCTGTTCGGCGCGGTGCGCGATGCCGGCAAGGCGCCGCCCCATGCGATCGAGCGCGACCACCACCCCATCCTGGACATGGTCGTCCGCACCGGGCAGACGACGGTGAACGCCGGCAAGGAAATGCTGGACCTCGTCGGCTTCCTCGGCCTGGTTACCGTTACCTTCGGCCGGCTGATCCTGCGCCCGTCGCGCCTGCGCCTGACCTCCGTCCTGTTCCATATCGAGCAGACCGGGCTGAACGCGCTGCCGATCCTGGGGCTGCTGTCCTTCCTGATCGGCGTGGTGCTGGCCTTCCAGGGGGCGGACCAGCTGAAGCGCTTCGGGGCGGAGTTGTATGTGGTCAACCTGCTGGGCATCTCCGTCCTGCGCGAGATCGGCATCCTGATGACGGCGATCATCGTCGCCGGCCGCTCCGGCTCCGCCTTCACGGCACAGATCGGCACCATGAAGGTGAACCAGGAGGTCGACGCCATCGGCACCATGGGCCTAGACCCGATCGAACTGCTGGTGGTGCCGCGGGCGCTGGCGCTGATGATCTCGCTGCCGCTGCTGGCCTTCTACGCCGACGTGATGGGTCTGTTCGGCGGGGCGGTGATGGCCTATGCCACGCTGGACATCACCTTCGGGCAGTTCATCCGCCAGCTTCACAGCGCCGTCGGCATCAACACGGTGATCGCCGGGCTGATCAAGGCGCCGGTCTTCGCCCTGGTGATCGCCATGGTCGGCTGTTACGAGGGGTTGAAGGTCTCCGGCAGCGCCGAAAGCGTCGGCATCATGACCACCAAGGCGGTGGTGGAGGGGATCTTCCTGGTGATCGTCATCGACGCGGTGTTCTCCGTCGTCTTCTCGATGCTGGGGGTGTGATGGACGCGCCCCCCGTCATCCGGGTGCGGGGGCTGGTCACCCGCTTTGGCCCGCAGACCGTCCATGACGGGCTCGACCTTGACGTGGAGCGGGGGGAGGTGCTGGGCGTCGTCGGCGGGTCCGGCACCGGCAAATCGGTGCTGCTGAAGGAAATCCTCGGCCTGATCGCGCCGTCGGCCGGCCGGATCGAACTGCTGGGCCACGACACCGCCGACCTCGACCGGACGGAGCGCACGGCACTGCAGGCCCGCACCGGCGTGCTGTTCCAGAACGGCGCGCTGTTCAGCTCCATGACGGTGGCGGAGAATGTGATGCTGCCGCTGAAGGAGCACACCGATCTGCCGCCGGCGCTGATCGCCGAGGTGGCGCGGGTGAAGATTGCGATGGCCGGCCTGCCGCCCGATGCCGGGACCAAGCATCCGGCCCAGCTGTCGGGCGGCATGATCAAGCGCGCCGGTCTGGCCCGCGCGCTGGCGCTCGACCCCGACATCCTGTTCCTGGACGAGCCGACCGCCGGCCTCGACCCCATCGGCGCTGCCGCCTTCGACACGCTGATCCAGGGGCTGCAGCGCAGCCTGGGGCTGACGGTTTTCATGGTCACCCACGATCTGGACAGCCTGACCTCCATCTGCGACCGCATCGCGGTGCTGGTGGACCGCAAGATCCGGGTGGGGACATTGGCCCAGCATCTGGCCGATCCGCATCCCTGGATCCGCGACTACTTCCACGGACCGCGCGGACGCGCGGCGCTCGACGCGAAAGAGCGCAACGACGCTCGGCATCGTGGTGAAAATGAAGACGCTCCGCGTCTTGCGAAAGGGTAGGGACACGCCATGGAAACCCGCGCCAGCTATATTCTGGTCGGCAGCTTCGTGCTGGCGCTGGTCGCCGGCCTGCTGGTCTTCACCGCCTGGATCGCCAAGGTCCAGCTGGACGAATCGCGAGAGACCTACCGCATCTACTTCACCGGCTCCGTCACCGGCCTGCAGCAGGGAAGCCCGGTGCGCTACCGCGGCGTGCCGGTGGGCACGGTGTCGGACATCCGGCTCGACCCCGACAACGTGACGCGGGTGCGGGTGACGGTCCAGGTGCAGAACGGCACGCCGATCATGTCCGATTCCATCGCTTCGCTGGAGGTGCAGGGCATCACCGGCGGCGCCTATGTCCAGATCTCCGGCGGGACGGTGGGGGGCAAGCATCTGACCGCCACCGATTCCGACGGGGTGCTGACCATCCCGTCGCGGCCAAGCTCGCTGACCGCTGTGGTGGACAGCGCGCCGCAGCTGGTCAACCGCGCGCTGGAGGTCATCACCAGGCTGGGCGAGCTGCTGAACGGCGAGAACCAGAAGGCCATCGGTGAAATTCTGGACAACGCGCGCATCCTCAGCGGCGAGCTTGCCCGGGCCGGCTCCGGCCTGGAGGAGACGATGGCCCAGGCGCGGCAGACGCTGAACGGCTTCGAGACCGTCGGTCCGCAGCTGGACCGCACGCTGGCCCAGGCGCGGGAATCGCTGGCGACGGTGGACGGCAGCGCCAAGCAACTGACGGGGGAAACGCGCGAGCTGATGCGCTCGCTGAAGCGCACCTCCGACACGCTGAACGGCCTGATGGCCGAAAATCGCGAGCCGGTGCGCGACTTTACCGCCACCGGGCTGTATGATTTGACGCTGCTGATCTCCCAGCTGCGCGACCTGTCCGGGCAGCTGTCGCGGGTGATCACGCGGATCGAGAACGACCCTTCGAACTTCCTCTTCGGCGGGACGCGGCAGGGTGTGGAGGTGCGTGGAAAATGACGGGAGCGGCGATCTTGCGGAAGGGGACGGGCAAAGGGGCAGCGCGGCCGGCGCTGTGCGTGGTGGCGGGGGCCGTCCTGCTGCTGGGGCTTGCCGCCTGCTCCACGCTGAACCCGACGGCGCCGCAGCTCTACACCCTGACCCCGCGCGCCAGCATCGGCCCCGGTCCCAAGGCCGACTGGCAGCTGCTGGTGGAGACGCCGGCCGCCGCCGCCGGGATCGACACGCCGCGCATTGCGCTCGCCCGCACGCCGACCTCGCTGGATTACTTCGCCGACGTGTCCTGGGCCGACCGGGCGCCCAACATGGTGCAGGGGCTGATCGTCCAGACCTTCGAGGACAGCGGGCGGATCATCTCGGTCGGGCGCGACACGGTGGGCTTGCGCTCCGACTATGTGCTGAAGTCGGAGCTGCGCGACTTCCAGGCGGAATATGGCACGTCGGGGGCAGCATTGCCGGACCGGGTGCATGTGCGCCTGTCGGCCAAGCTGGTCGCCATGCCGCGCCGGACCATCGAGGCGGGCGAGACCTTCGAGGCGTCGGTCCCGGTGCGCGGCCGGTCCTTCACCGACATCGTCGCCGCCTTCGACGAGGCGCTGGGCCGCGTCACCGGCGACTTGGTCACCTGGTCGCTGTCGCAGCGCTTCCGCCCCTCCGGCAGCTGACCGGCCAAGCGCAGGCTCGGCTGCAACGCCAAGTGCCGCAGCGGAAAAGACCTTGCCACATCCGCATAGCCGCGTACGTAATGGGGGTGTTCGCGCAGCGCAGGATCGGGCGATGACGGATTTGTCGGACGTGTCCCGGGAAGAGTTGGAGGCGATGGCCGAGGCGGGACGCGAGGTGCGCCTGTGCCAACGCGTCCTGGCCAAGACCGGCGACACGGTGGTGGGCGAACTTCTGCGCGGCCACGGCACGCTGTACGAGTGGAAGCACTATCCGCCGGGCGACATCTACGACGCCGAATTCCACGCCCAGTATTATTACCACTGCCATCCCGAAGGCGAGCGGCCCAACGGGGAGCATGGGCATTTCCACACCTTCCTGCGGCCCCACGGCATGCCGTCCGGCCTGAGGCCAGCGCCGCTGCCCGATTTCCAGCCGCCGGAGAACGACAACGACGCGCTGTCGCACCTGATCGGCATCGCCATGGACGTCGCCGGCCAGCCGGTGCGCCTGTTCACCACCAACCGCTGGGTGACGGGGGAAACCTGGTACGGGGCCGACGACGTGATCGCCATGCTCGACGCCTTCGAGGTCGACCATGCCCGACCGTCCTGGCCGGCCAACCGGTGGATCACCGCGATGATGCGGCTGTTCCGCCCGACCATCGTCGGCCTGCTGCGCGAGCGGGACACCGCCATCCGGCGCTGGGCCGACGCGCATCCAGACGCCTACGTCTACGAGGACCGCGGGCTGGAGGTCGCCTCCCAGCGCCACATCTCGGTGGAGGAGCAGATCGCCGAGGTCGCCATCCACCTGCGCGGTGCCCGCCGCCGCCGCCCGATCCTGCCGGAACCGCCCAGCTTCGTCGAGCTGCCCTGATCCTTCCGACGATCTATGTCCCGCCGGCGTTAATGAAGGTTCAACCGTTTCGGAAGATCCTTGACGGTGTGGACAAGTCTCCGCCCACATCCGCGCGGGTATCGCCTCTTCGCGACAGATATGGAGACGGACCAGGGCAGGAAGGGTCCCGGACCCATGAGTGACGGTATGAAGTCGGGTCATCTGACCCAGGAGGACGTGGTGCGGCTGCTGGCCGACCCGTCGCCGAACAGCCGGACCGATCTGGCCGCCAAGCTGGCCCAGCAGTTCGACAGCCCCGAGCTGTCGCAGGCCGAGCATAAGCTGGCGGAGGACATCATCCGCCTGATGGTCAACGACACGGTCCTGCGCGTCCGCCAGACCCTGGCCGAGAACCTGAAATCCAGCCCGTCCCTGCCGCGCGACGTGGCGTTGAACCTTGCCCGCGACGTGGAGGCGGTGGCTATCCCGCTCCTCAGCGTCTCCACCGTGCTGACCCCGGCCGATCTGGTCGAGATCGTGCGGTCGGGCGCCGAGGCCAAGAGCACCGCCATCGCCCAGCGCCCGACCGTGCCGGCGGTGGTCGCCGACGCGCTGATCGAAAGCGGGTCCGAACGCGCCGTCGCCGCGCTGGTCGCCAACGAGGGGGCGGAACTGGGCGAGCAGAGCCTGGGCCGCGTCATCGACCGCTTCGGCGCCAGCGAGGCGGTGCAGGACCCGCTGGTCCACCGCTCCAGGCTGCCGATCACCATCGCCGAACGGCTGGTCGCCGTGGTGTCGGAACGGCTGCGCCAGCATCTCGTCGCCCACCATGAGCTGCCGGCCAAGGTCGCGTCGGAGTTGATCCTGCAGAGCCGCGAACGGGCGACCGTGGCGCTGTTCACCGGAGAGAGCGACGAAGGCGCCCTGGACCGGCTGGTGGGCCAGCTCGCCCGTACCGGCCGCCTGACACCCTCGCTGCTGCTGCGCTCGCTGTGCACCGGCGACATCGCCTTTTTCGAGATGGCCATGTCGCGCATGGCGAACGTGCCGCTGACCAACGCCCGCCTGCTGATCCACGATGCCGGCCGGCTGGGGCTGAAATCGCTGTACGACAAGGCGAAGCTGCCGCCGGCCCTGCTGCCGGCCTGCCGGATCGCCATCGATGTGCTGAAGGAGACGCCCTATGACGGCGAGCCCGGCGACCGCGAGCGTCACCGCCGCCGCGTGATCGAGCGCATCCTGACCCAGTACGAGGATCTCGCGCCCGAGGATCTGGAATTCCTGCTGGCGAAGCTGGGCGATATCATGCAGCCGGAAAACGCCGCGGCGTGACCGACCGGTCGGTTTTCATGGACGCAAGCTCCGCCGGGCCGGCGGAGACCGTCCGCCCTCTCGAAGCCCGCGTGGCCGAGCTGGAGGCCGCCCTGCGGCAGAGCGAGGCGCGGGCGGGCGAAGCGCGTTTCCGCTCCCTGGTGCAGACCGCGGCCAGCATCATCCTGGTCCTGGGCGAGGACGGCCGCGTGCAGGAGGCCAACCGGGAAGCCGAACGCGCCTTCGGCATGGACGGGGGCGGCGCCATCGGCCGCCATTGGACGGAGGTGATGGGGGAGCGCCCGACCGGCGCCTTCGCCGCCCAACTCGCCATCGCCGTCCAGGGCACGGAGATCCGCAACTTCGAACAGGCGCTGCGCGAGCAGGACTGCATGAGCGAGCGGGTGTTCCTGTGGAACCTGAACCGCCTGCCGGAGGCGGACGGCGTGGCACCGGGCATCCTGTGCGTCGGCCAGGACATCACCCGGCGCAAGCGGGCGGAACTGGCCCTGCGGCAGGCCCGCGACGAGCTGGAGATGCGCGTCGCCGAGCGCACCCGCGCGCTGATGCAGGAAATCCAGGAACGCCGCCGCGCCGAACAGGCGCTGATCCAGGCCAAGGAGCAGGCCGAACTGGCCAACCGGGCCAAGAGCGAGTTCCTGGCCAACATGAGCCACGAGCTGCGCACGCCGCTGAACGCCATCATCGGTTTCTCCTCGATGATGGAAAGCGAGATCGTCGGGCCGCTGGGCCATCCCAAATACCTCGACTATGCCAAGGTGATCGGCAAGTCGGGGCAGCATCTGCTGGCCGTCATCAGCGACATCCTGGACGTCGCCAAGATCGAGGCGGGGAAGCTGGAGATGCATCCGCAGCCGATGGACGTCCGCGACGCGGTGGAAAGCTCGCTGCTGCTGATCGCCGAACGGGCGGAGGAAAGCGGCCTGACCCTGACCCAGGACATCGCCCCCGATACGCCGCACCTGCTGGGCGACCCGGTGCGGGTGAAGCAGATCCTGCTGAACCTGCTGTCCAACGCCGTCAAGTTCACCCCCGCCGGCGGCGGCATCGCGCTGCGCGTCCGACCGGAATGCGGCCGCATCCTGATCGAGATCGCCGACACCGGCATCGGCATGAACGCCGAAGGCATCGCCGTGGCCCTGCAGCCCTTCGGTCAGGTCGACAGCCAGTTGTCCCGCCGCTCCGGCGGCACCGGGCTGGGCCTGCCGCTGGTCCGTTCCTTCGTCGATCTGCTGAACGGCACGCTGGACATCCGCAGCCGCGAAGGAGAGGGCACGACGGTCAGCGTGCGCCTGCCGGTGGCGCCGCCCTATGACGGCGAGTGATCGAAATCAGGGACGATAGCCGCTTGCATGCCGCCACGCGGCGAGCCACTTTGCCTGCTTGAATAGACGACAGGCGGGGTGGGTTATGGCGGTCAGCCGGGATGATCTGAAGACGCGCATCGGGCAGGCGCTGGGCGAGGCGAAGGCCGATCTGGTCATCAAGAACACGCGCTTCCTCAATGTCGTGACCGGCGAGATCGCCGAGGGCGACATCGCCGTCTGCGGCGAGGTCATTGTCGGCACCTACGAATCCTATGACGGGGTGGAGGAGATCGACGGGCGCGGGCTGACCGTGGTTCCGGGGTTCATCGACACCCACGTCCATTGCGAATCCACCTGCGTCACCCCGCAGGAGTTCGACCGCTGCGTCCTGCCGCGCGGCACCACCACCGCCATCTGCGACCCGCACGAGATCTGCAACGTGCTGGGCGAGCGGGGGCTCAGCTATTTCCTGGACAGCGCCGGCGGGACGACGCTCGACCTGTTCGTGCAGCTGTCCTCCTGCGTGCCGGCGACGGAATTGGAGACGTCCGGCGCGCGGCTGGAGGCGCCGGACCTGATCCGTCACATGGACCATCCCCGCGTCCTGGGGCTGGCGGAGTTCATGAACTTCCCCGGCGTCTTCCACAAGGTGGATGGGGTGCTGGACAAGCTGGCTGCCTTCGACGGTCGCCACATCGACGGCCACGCCCCGCTGGTGTCGGGGAAGGAGCTGAACGCCTACCTGTCCTGCGGCATCCGCAACTGCCACGAGACCACCAGCGCGGCGGAGGCGATGGAGAAGCTGCGCAAGGGCATGCAGGTGCTGATCCGAGACGGGTCGGTGTCGAAGGACGTCCATGCCCTGGCCGAGGTCATCAATCCCGAGACCTCGCCCTTCCTGGGCTTCTGCACCGACGACCGCAACCCGCTGGACATCGCGGAGGAGGGGCACATGGATCACCTGATCCGCAGCGCCATCCGCCTCGGCGCGCCGGTCGCCCATGTCTACCGCGCCGCCACCTGGTCGGCGGCCCGCGGATTCCGCCTGTACGACCGCGGGCTGGTGGCTCCGGGGCATCGCGCCGACTTGGTCCTGCTCGACGATCTGGAGGACTGCGCGGTCAACCGGGTCATCCGCAACGGCAGGATCGTCGGCCCGCACAGCTTCGACGGCCGGCCGGCGGTGACGCCGGTGGGGCTGGATTCGGTGAAGCTGGAGCCGGTGGCGGAGGAGGATTTCGCCGTCCCGGCCGGCGGGTCGATCCAGTCGGTGATCGGGCTGGAGCCGGGCAGGATCCTGACCGAGCACCGGCGGATCGAGGTGCCGGTGGTGGGCGGCCGGATGGTGGCCGATCCGTCGCGCGACCTGCTGAAGATCTGCGTGTTTGCCCGCCATGGCAGCAACCGCAACATCGGCCGCGGCTTCGTCCAGGGCTTCGGCTTCGCGGAGGGCGCGCTGGCGTCGTCGGTCGGGCACGACAGCCACAACATCTGCGTGGTGGGGGCCAGCGATGCCGACATGCGCATCGCCGTCAACCGGCTGATCGAGCTGCAGGGCGGCTTCGTCGCCGTGCGTGACGGCAAGGTGGTGGGCGAGCTTGCCCTGCCGCTGGCCGGGCTGATGAGCCTGGAACCCTTCGAGGCGGTGGAGGGGAAACTGCGCACCCTGCGCGCCGCCGTCCGCGCCATGGGCTGCCCGCTGGCCGAACCCTTCCTGCAGCTGGCCTTCCTGCCGCTGCCGGTCATTCCGCATCTGAAGATCACCGACCGCGGCATGGTCGATGTCGACCGCTTCGAGTTGATTGCCGCCTGAACGGGCGGGTTGCCCGGGAATGAGGCAGAGGCGCAGGGAATGGGCGGGGCCTGGTCGTTCTGGGAAACGGCACGGTCATGCAGACGACTCCCCCTCTCCCCTTGTGGGAGAGGGCTGGGGTGAGGGGTCGCAAACTCAAGCATTCCATCGGCCTGTCGGCCGCCGCACCCCTCACCCCAACCCCTCTCCCGCAAGGGGAGAGGGGCTTTAAACAGTGGGCGGAGCGGGATGAAAATTTGAGTAAATCACTCCGAACCCTCTGGCACAGGCTTTGCCTCGACGACACATTATTCGTTGTTCGTCATCGAGCGAGCCTGATCAGCCATGACCCATCTGGCCCCGGTGATCCATCAGTCGCATGACCTGCTGCCGGTCCGGCCGCCGGAAACCGTGTCGATGCGAACGCGCGACGGTGTGCGGCTGGATGCCGACCTCTACCGGCCGGACGCCGCCGGCACTTGGCCGGTGCTGCTGCTGCGCGTCGCCTGCGGCCGGCGCACCGCGCTGACCAGCCATTACGCCCATCCGCGCTGGTACGCGGCGCGGGGCTATGTCGTGGTGGTGCAGGATGTGCGCGGCTGCGGCACGTCGGACGGCCGTTTCCGCCCCTTCGAGGCGGAGCGGGAGGACGGGGCCGACGCCGTGGCCTGGGCGGCCTCGCTGCCGGGGTCGTCGGGCGTGGTGGGGATGTATGGCTGCGGCTATGCCGGGATGGCGCAGTGGCTGGCGCTGGCGGAGCGACCGGCGGCCCTGCGCGCCGTGGCGCCGGCCTTCGCCGGCTGGGACGTCTTCTCCGACTGGGCCTATGAGGGCGGGGCCTTCCGGCTGGCTGACGCCATGGGCTGGGCTCTGCGCACCGCCGCCGAGGCGGCGCGGCGGGTGGAGGACGGCACCGGCCACCGCATCCTGTCCGATGCGGCGCGCAGCCTGCCCATCGACGACGAGATCCCGTCGCGGCCGCAGGCCCTGCGCGATTACGCCCGCTATTCCCATTACGACGACTGGCTGACCAACCCGGTGCCCGGCCCGGCCTGGACCGCGCTGTCGCCCAGGGCGATGCTGGCGGAGATGCCGGCCGACGTCGCGGTGCTGCAACTCGGCGGCTGGTACGATCCGCGGCTGGCCGGCACGCTGGATGCGCACAACCTGCTTGCTGCGCGCGGCAGGGCGCCGGTGCGGCTGGTGGTCGGTCCCTGGGGCGCCGATGGTCCGGCCGCGGCGCCGGGGGAGGCGCCGACACTCGACACGCTGCAACTCGCCTGGTGGGAGCGGGTGCTGAAAGGGCAGGGGGCTGACCGCGGCGGCCAAGTGCGCCTGCATGACGTGGAAACCGGGCGCTGGCACGACCTGCCCGCCTTGCCCGCGGCCGAGGCGGTGCTGCATCTGGCCAGTGACGGCCTCGCCAACCGGCAGGGTGGCCGGCTGGCGCCGGAGATGCCCGATTTCGAGGCACTCGACGTGGTGGTGCATGATCCGCGCAGTCCGGTGCCGACGGTCGGGGGGCATGCGGTGCCGGCCGTCGCCGGCCGCTTCGACCGCGCCGCCGTCGACCGCCGGCCGGATGTGGCGACCTACACCAGCCTGCCGCTGGACGAGCCGCTGATGCTGGCCGGGCGGGTCGCGCTGGATCTGTGGGTGGAGGCCGACGCCCCGTCCTTCGACGTCAGCGCCGTGCTGTCGGTGGTGCGCCCCGACGGGCAGGTGCTGCCGCTGACCCAGGGCCATGCGCGGGTGGAGCCGGGCGATCCGACCCGGCCGCTGACCATCGCCATGCGAGCGGCCTGCGCCACGCTGGCGCCGGGATCGGCGCTGCGCCTCAGCCTCGCCGGCTCCTGTTTCCCGGCCTATCCGGTCAATCCCGGCACCGGGGCCGAACCGGGCGAGACCCGCCGGGTCGATGCGCTGCCGATCACCCTGCTGATCCACAGCGGACCGGATCGGCCGTCGCGCCTGCGCCTGCCGGCCTGACTGATCGGCGCCCGGTTCTCAGGAAGGATCGGCGTCGTCGCCCGCGTCGGCCCTTCCCGCCGCCTCCAGGCAGAAATCCAGACTCTGCGACAGGAAGCGCATCATCAGGTCGCGGAACGGCGTCTTGTCGCCGACCGCCCAGGCCCGTTCGACGAGGTCGAAATAGAGGCCGCGGTCCTCCGCCAGGACCACCACCGGCGGGTAGCCGGCCCGGTTCAGGATCAGGTTGCACAGCAGAAGCGCCGTGGCCCGGTTGCCGGCGTGGAAGGGTCGGATGGCGCTCAGCTTGTGATGCGCCTCGAAGGCGGTGTCGGGGCCGGCGTCCGATTTGCGCATCCAGGTCGACAGCGCCGACATCGACACGCGCAGCTTGGCCGGGTCGGGCGCGGTTTCCGCCGGATCGTCCTTCGGCGCGCCGTTGCGGTATTTCCCTGCCTCGTCCTCGATCCCGCGATACAGCACGCTGTGGAAGGCGGTGACCGTGCGTTCGGTCACGGCGCCGGTCGGATCGAAGGACAGCCGCGCCATCAGTTCAAGCGCCGCGCGATGGTTCAGCACGAAACGCTGCTCCTCCACTGCGCGGTGGCGCAGGATGCTGCCGCGCTCCAGGATCGCCTTGACGTCGGCGGGCTTGACCGGCACCTCCTCCAGCGCGGCGGCGGCGACCGTGAGGTCCAGTTCGAAGCGGTCGGCGATGCCGTGCACGACCTCCTGCGGCAGGGGGCGGGCCGCGTCCAGCGCCCGTTTCTTCTCCGCGATCTCGTCGAGCAGGGCCATCGGTCACTCTGATCTGGTGAATGGGGGCGGTCTGGTGGATGGAGGCCGGTTCGAGGGTGCTTGGCGCATCATGCCGCGCCCCCTGCGGGGATTTGCCGCTTGGACGGGCACGGTTGCCGGTTTTAGGATCCCTGTCAAGATGTCCACAACCCAGCCATGGCCGGCCGCAACCGCTTGAAAAGGGCGGAAGGCGCTTGAATTCGCGGGATGCGAGGGGGGAGGTCGCTGCGATGACCTATGTCGCCTGGGACGAATCCATGAGCGTCGGCGTGCTCGTGCTCGACGAAGAGCATCGGCGGCTCCTCGACCTGTTCAACGGCCTGCTGGAAAGCGGCATCACCCCCGCCAACCGGGAGGAGCTGTCCAGCCTGCTCGGCAGCCTCAAGGACTACGTCGCCGTCCATTTCGCGCGGGAGGAGGCGATGATGGAGCGTTGCGGCTATCCCGAACTGGACGGCCATCTCGCCGCCCACCGCTATTTCGCCGAAGAGGTGGACAAGCTGGCCCGCGACTTCGACGGCGGCAACCCCACCATGCTGCGCGTCGACCTGATCCTTCTGCTGAAGGACTGGTTCGTGGAGCACATCCAGCAGACGGACAGCCAGTACAAGCCCTATGTGGGGGAGTCTCCCTCTCCCCCCCCGGGGAGAGGGTCGGGGAGAGGGAAAGCTTAGCTACTTCGCCGCGGCCTTCCGGTCGGCCATTCCCTCGTCCAGCTTGGCCTGGATGCCGGCCTTGTCGGTGTCCTCGTCGGCGTTGCGCAGTGCGCGCATCCACTGGAACCGGGCCTCGTTGCGGCGGCCGGCGCGCCAGTAGGCGTCGCCGAGATGGTCGTTGATGGTGGGATCGCCCGGCTTCAACTCCACGGCGCGCTCCAGCTTCGCAACCGCGCCCTCGAAGTCGCCCAGCTTGTAGAGCGCCCAGCCCAGGCTGTCGACGATGTAGCCGTCGCGCGGGCGCAATTCAACCGCGCGCTCCACCATCGCCCTGGCCTTGTCCAGATGCTCGCCCCGGTCGATCCAGCTGTAGCCGAGGAAGTTCAGCAGCGACGCTTCGTCCGGCCGCAGCTTCAGCGCGGTCTGCAGGTCGGCCTCCGCCTGCGGCCACTGCTTGGTCTTCTCGTAGCTCATGGCGCGGGCGTACAGCAGCGGCCAATGCCGCTCCTGCGGCGCGCCGATCCGCTCCAGCGCGGTGGTGTAGGCGGGGATCGCCTCGTCGTACCGCTTGGCATAGCGGTAGATGTCGCCCAGCCGGGTCACCGCGTCGGTCCGCTCCGGCCGTTCGGCGGACAGGGCCTTGAGAACGGCAATGGCGTCGTCGTTGCGGTTCATGCGGGCGAGGCTGTCCGCTTCGCGCATGCGGGCGGTCCAGCCAAGCAGCGGGTCCTTCGCCAGCAGCCGGTAGGCGGTCAGCGCCTCCTCATGATGGTCGCGGGAGGCCACGATGTCGCCGATCAGCAGATGGGCCAGCGCCAGATCCCCGCGCAGGTGCAGCGCGATGCGGCCGAACAGAAGCGCCGGTTCGTCGGCATTCTCGTGATGCAAGGCGCTGCCCAGGTCGAACAGCGCTTCCGCCAGACCCGAACGTGCATCGGGCACCGGGCGGGCGTCGGCCGGCGCCTTCGCCATGGCGTCCAGCGCCGGCTCCACCAGCAGCCCGTCGGGGTTGTTGATCTGGAAGGTCTCGTAGAGCTTGCGCGCATCGTCCTTCTTGCCGGTGCGCATCATGAAGTTGCCGACGATCTGCACCACCCGCAGCGGCGCCTCGGTGTCCGTCACCTTGACGTAGCGGGCGGCGGCATCCTCGCTGCGGCCTGCGAGGTCGAGGATCAGGGCGGCATGCAGGTTGTAGAGCGCGCCGAAGCCCTGGACGGCCGCCAGCGGCTCCAGCGCGGCCAGCGCCTCGTCGGTCTTGCCGCGGGCAGTCGCCAGCCAGGCGCGGGTCAGCGGTGTGATGAAGCGGCCCAGCCCATCGGCCGGCAGGCGCGCGGCATAGCCGTCGGCCTCGTCCAGCTTGCCCCTGGCGAGCGCATCGGCGGCCAGCAGGGTCAGCGCCATTTGCGGTTCGCCCTGTTCGCCCAGCAGGCGGGCGGCATAGCCGATGGCGGTGTCGACCTGCCCTTCGCCCAGCCGCAGCAGGAAGGTGCGGCGCAGCAGGGCCTGATCGTCCGGGTCGGCGGCCAGCGCCCGGGCGGTGAAGCGCGCCGCCGCCGTCCAGTCGTCCTGGTGCTGGGCGTAGCGGCCGGCCAGATAGCTGCCGGTGGCGGAGCCGGCGGTCTCGCCGGGCGGGCCGGCGGCGAAGGCCGGCGCCAATATGGCCCCGGTCAGCAGGGTGGCCAGGGAGGTCGGCAGCAACCGGCGTCGGAAACTCGTCATGCTCTCGTCACCTCGTTTTCCGAGTCGATATCCCATCATTTTCCCCAGGGCGCGGGCAAGCGACTTTCGTGCCCTTCCCTTTTTCGCACTCAATCAATGCCAATCCCGGCGCACCTGTTCGATCCGTTCGGCACGCAGGATGTCGGTGACATGGGCGTCCATATGGGCGCGCAAGTCTTCCGGCATGCCCGGCGACAGCGTGGCGCCCTCCACCGACCAGCGGGCCATCCAGGACAGGGTGCGCAGCCAGGTCAGCCGGCGCAGCGGCTTCAGCCAGGGCCGCACCTCGTCGGCGAGGTCGCCGGGAACCGCCATCGCCCAGGCATCGACGAAGGCGTCGATGTCGGCCGGCGCCAGTTCCGCATCCACCGCCGGGTCCCATTTGGTGGAGGTGTAGAGGCTGGCATGGGCGAGATCGCTGGCAGGGTGGCCGTATTGCAGCTTCTCCAGGTCGGTGAACCAGGCCTTGCCATGGCCGTCGATCAGGAAATTTCCGGGATGCACGTCCACGCCCACCGCGGTCAGCGGCATCGGGGTCTCCGGCGGCGGGGCGAGGTCGCCGCTGCGGGCGGCGGCAAGCTCCTCCGCGACCAGTGCGCGGGCGTCGGCGTCCAGCGCGGCGCGGTCGAACCACTCCGCCTGCCGCTCTACCTGGGCCAGCAATGCTGCGACCGGATCGGGCGGAGCGGGCAGCGGCTCGTAGAAGTCCGGCGGAGCCATGCGGTGGATCGCCGCCAGCGCGCGGGCGATGGCCGGCATGTCGGCGGGCAGGACGGGGGTGCGTCCCTCCACCTCGCCGACCACCAGGGCGCCCAGCGGCAGCCCCTCGCCCGGCGGCAGCAGGCCGGCAAAACGCGGGGTGTGGCCCGACATTTCGGCCCGGCGGAAAGCGGCCGCCTGCCGGTCCAGCGCCGTCCAGGCGTCGAGGCCAAGCTGGCTCCAGCGCGGGATGCGGGCGACCAGCCGGCGGCCGCGCAGGCGGACATGGTCGTGGGCGACGCCCTTCAGCGGCATCGGCTCCAGCGCGTCGGGGGAGAGGTCGGCAAGGCGCGGCAGCCGGATCAGGGCGGCGTGCAGGGCCTCCATCGAGAAGCCAGCCGGTGCGCTCACGCCAACTCCGCTCACGCCATGTGCTCGCGCAGGCGGGGCATCAGCTCCACCAGATTGCAGGGGCGGTGGCGGTTGTCGAGCTGCCAGACCAGGATGTCGTCCCAGGCGTCGCGGCAGGCGCTGGGCGAGCCCGGCAGGGCGAAGATGTAGGTGCCGTTGGCGACGCCGCCGGTCGCCCGGCTCTGGATGGTGGAGGTGCCGACCTTGGCGTAGCTCAGGTAGCGGAACAACTCGCCGAAACCGGGGATCGCCTTTTCATAGAGCGCCTCGACCGCTTCCGGCGTCACGTCGCGGCCGGTGACCCCGGTGCCGCCGGTGGTCAGGACCACGTCGATCTGCGGATCGGCGATGTATGCCTGCACCTGGGCGCGGATCGCCGCGATGTCGTCGCGAACGATGGTCCGGGCGGCGAGCCTGTGGCCGGCACCGGCGATCCGTTCCGCCAGTGCGTCGCCGGAGCGGTCGTCGGCGGCGCTGCGGGTGTCGGACACCGTGATCACCGCGATGTTCACGGGAAGGAAGGGGCGGCTCTCGTCGATCTTCGGCATGGCGACAGGCGTGTCCTCGTGTCGGGCCGGAGCCCGGCAAGGGCGCACCGGCGATCAGGGTATCGGGCTGGCCTCCCCCCGCTCCGCCACCGTCTCCACCCGGGCCGGAACTGCCGGAGCGTCCGCGACGGAAGGCTCGGCCGCCGGGGCTTCCGCCGTCGGCTTCTCGGCGGCTGCGGTCGCCGCGGCCGGGATCGCCGGCTTTGCCGCCGGCAGCGGGTCCGGCTGGGCCGCGACCTGGGTCGCGGGGGCCTCCACCGGGATGTAGGACGGCCATTTCCCGTCGGCGACGGCGTCGAGCGAGGCGGTCTCCTGGCCCAGCCGAAGCTGGTAGATCCAGAAGTTGGCCATCACCTTCTCCACATAGTCGCGCGTCTCGCCGAAGGAAAGGCTTTCGATGAACAGCAGCGGATCGGTGATGTCGCTCAACTCCCGCCGCCAGCGCGCCAGCGTGCCCGGTCCGGCATTGTAGGCGGCGGCGGCAAGGAACAGGTTGCCGTCGATCTCCGGCATGCCCAGCAACTCGGTCAGATAGCGCTGGCCCAGCTCCATGTTGCGGGAGGGATCGAACAGGGCGTCGCGGTTGGCGTCCTCGCTGCCGATGTCGGCGTGGCGTTCGCGCACATGCTGGGCGGTGCTGGGCAGGATCTGCATCAGCCCGGTCGCCCCGGCGGAACTGACCAGCCGCGGGTCGAAGCGCGATTCCTGGCGCATTACCGCGAAGACCAGCGCCCGGTCCACGGCGAAGCCGTCGCGCGGCGTCCAGTGCGGCAGCGGGTAGAGGGCGGCGGCATAGGGCGCGCCGTCCGGTCCGGCCACCGCGTTGCCCAGACGCAGCGACAGGGTCGCCACCCCGGCGCGGTCGGCCAGTGCCACCATCCCCTGTTCGACCAGCGGGTCGCCCTGCGGGTGGATGCGCTGCAACTCCATGCCGGCCAGTTCGCGCTGGCCCACCTGCAGCAGGGCGATGGCGCGGGATCCTGCCGGCTTGGCCGCGATCGCCGCAAGCGTCCGCCCGCTCAGCTCCGGCGCCTGCCAGCGCACATCGTGCAGCGTGCCCAGGGTGCGGAGCGCGATCAGGCCATAGAAGGTGTGGGGATAGCGGGCCGCGGCGGCCAGATGCTCCGCCGCCTCCTTCTCCTTGCCGGGCTTGCGCGCCAGTGCGCGGGCCGCCCAATAGTCGGCGGCCGCCGCCTTCCAGGGGGAGCGCGGACCGGCGGCGGCCATGCCCTGGAAATGGCGGGCGGCGCGGTCGGGCTGCTTCAGCCGCCATGCGGAAAGCCCGGCGATCCAATGCGCGTCCGGCAGCATGTCGCCCGACCGGGCGGCGCTGGCGGAGGCGAGCGTCAGTGCCTGCGCCGTCTCGCCCGAGAAGTAGAGGGATTCGGCGATGCGGGCGCGGGCGGCGTCATACTGCACGGTGTCGAGCCTGCCGCCGAACTCGTCCTGGTTCAGCAAGGTCAGGGCGTTGCTGGCGCGGCCGGAACGCAGCAGCTCCTCCACCCGCGCCACGGCGGCGCGGTCGCTGCGGGCGCGCGACACGGTGCGGCTGCGCGGGGCGACGGTGACGCCGTCCTCCTCGTCCTCCTCGTTCGCGGCGACGGTGCGCAAGCCGCCCATCCGTTCCAGCGAGCCGACGAGACGCACGCGTTCCTCCCCCCGCGGGGGCTTCGGCGCCCGCTGGCCGGCGGGCTGGCGCTTCTGCGCCAGGCTGTGCACCCGCTCCGCCCCGGCAAGGTCGCCGTAATCCTGCATCCAGCGGGCGAGTTCCTCGTAGCCGGCGCGGCGGTCGGGGTGGAGATAGCGCTGGCGCAGGACATAGCCGATCAGCCGGCGGTCCTTCAGCTTCGCCATCTCGGCGTCGGCGGCGTCCCACTCCGCCCGGTCCTGCAGCGCGAAGATGCGGCGGTAGCGGCCGGCATCCTCCTCGTCCAGTTGGACGGCACGGGCCTCGTCGTCGCTGGCGAGCAGCAGCGGGGAACCGGCCGGGCCGGCGGAGGCATCGGCCGCCGGCGCGCCGAAAGACGGGTCGCCGGGAATGCCCGGGTCGGGGAGCCCCATGACCGGGTCGCCGATGACCGGATTGCCAGTCGGCTCGCCAAAATCAAGGGTATGGGGGTCAGGCACGGAATCCGGGCCGGGCGGGACGACGGCGTGACCGTCCGGCGCGTGAATAATGAGGGCGGCGCAAGCGGGCCGGAGCCCGACCGCACCGTCGGGTCCCAGGGTGTAAGCCACCGCGAGACCCAGCACCCCCAGAAGGTTCCGCCGCAGCGGGACCGCGTTCGCGGCCCGGTATGCTGCACTGCAAAATATCCGGAGCATTGTTCCGAAATAGCGCAGGCGCTCGCGAACCGCAAGCAACGGATTCGCGCGGAATGTGTCGGCACCGGTATTCGCCAGTCTCTACAACGGGTTAAGGGAGGCGACAAAAAGGCCTTAGCCCGTTGGGAAGGTGCCTTTGGATATGGGCGGATTACATTTGTGTCATGCAACCTGCCCGGTCATACAAACGATTTCGGCCGGGCTGTGACATCGGTTTTTATCTTAGGAATACTTGATTCCTTCTTCGTCGATCTTTTGGCGCAGCGCAAGCATGTCCCGCCACGCTTCCCGCTTTGCGATAGGGTTGCGCAAGAGGTACGCCGGATGGAGCATCGGCATCAGCGGCACCGGTGCGCCGGTTCCCTCATAGGACCGCCATTGCCCGCGCAGGCGGGTGATTCCCTCCGCCCTGTTCAGCAGGGTCTTGGCCGACACGCCGCCCAGCGCCACCAGCAGCTTCGGCCGCACCAACTCCACATGCCGTTCCAGGAAAGGCAGGCAGGCGGCGATCTCCGCCTGGGTGGGGCTGCGGTTGCCGGGCGGGCGCCAGGGCAGGATGTTGGTGATGTAGACCTTGCCGCGGTCCAGCCCGATCTGCGCCAGCATGCGGTCCAGCAGCTTGCCGCTGACCCCGACGAAGGGCTTGCCCTGCCGGTCCTCGTCCTCGCCCGGCGCTTCGCCGATCAGCATGACCGGAGCCTGCGGATTGCCGTCGGCGAAGACGGTGTTCATCGCGGTGGCCTTCAACGGACAGCCGTCGAAGGAGCGCAACGCCGCCTCGAGCGCGTCCAGGGTCTGCGCCTCGTGCGCGCGGGCCCGGGCCTGGATGCCGGCCTCGCTGGCGCCCAGCGGCTGGTCGGGCGACGGGAAGAGTGCGGACGGGCGCGGCGCCGCGGGGGCGGGTGCCCGAGTCGGTGCCGGGCCACGGGCCATGCCGGTGCCCAAACCGGCATTTGGCGCCGCACCGGCACCCACGGGCATGGTGCGCGCCGCCGGCCGGGCGGAGAAGGCGGCCCAGTCGATCGGCTCGTCGCCGATGGCCTCGTCGCAGCCGATATCGGCATGCCAGCGCAGCGCGTCGAGGATGTCGCATACGTCAATCATCGTTTGACCTTACCACAGATCGTGTGGTCTTACATGTCCAGATACCCAATTTGGGTGCGGTGCAAACCGTGCTACAAGCACGCGCCCGCAAAACACCATAGGGCGTCCCGAGGGAAACAGTACCAAAACAAGACGGTGGGGGAGTGTGGTGATGGAACGCGAACCGCGCGAGGTCATGGAATACGATGTTCTGATCGTCGGCGCCGGCCCGTCGGGCCTGAGTGCTGCGATCCGCCTGCGGCAGCGCGCGGTCGAGACCGGGCAGGAACTCAGCGTCTGCGTGATCGAGAAGGGGTCGGAGGTCGGCGCCCACCTGCTGTCCGGCGCCGTCTTCGAACCGCATGCGCTGGAGGAGCTGATCCCCGACTGGAAGGAAAAGGGCGCGCCGCTGACCACCCCGGCGCGCGAGGACCATTTCCTCTTCCTGACGGAAACGAAGGCCTACAAGTCGCCCTACGCTCCGCCGCAGATGAACAACCACGGCAACTACATCATCAGCCTGGGCAATCTGGCCCGCTGGATGGCGACCCAGGCCGAGGAGCTGGGGGTGGAGATCTATCCCGGCTTCGCCGCGGCCGAGGTGCTGTATGACGACAACGGTGCGGTGAAGGGCGTCGCCACCGGCGACATGGGTATCGGCAAGGACGGCGAGAAGACCGGCAACTACACGCCCGGCATGGAGCTGCACGCCAAGCAGACCATCTTCGCCGAGGGCTGCCGCGGCTCGCTGACGAAGACCCTGTTCGAGCGCTTCGACCTGCGCCGCGACTGCCAGCCGCAGACCTACGGCATCGGCATCAAGGAGCTGTGGGAGGTCGATCCGTCGCAGTCGAAGCCGGGCCTGATCGTCCACACCATCGGCTGGCCGATGGACCCCAAGACCTATGGCGGGTCGTGGCTGTATCACATGGAAGGGAATCTGGTGTCGGTCGGCTTCGTCGTCGGCCTCGACTACTGGAACCCGCACATGAGCCCGTTCGAGGAGTTCCAGCGCTACAAGACCCACCCGGCGATCCGCCCGACCTTCGAAGGCGGCCGTCGTCTGGCCTATGGCGCCCGCGCCCTGTCGGAAGGCGGCTTCCAGTCGATCCCGAAGCTGACTTTCCCCGGCGGCCTGATCATCGGCGACGGCGCCGGTTTCCTGAACGTGCCGAAGATCAAGGGCAACCACACCGCCATGAAGTCGGGCATGGTCGCGGCCGAGGCGGTGTTCGACCACCTGACCGGCGGCAGCGACAACGGTCCCGAGGTGATTGCCTATCCGGAGCGGCTGAAACAGTCCTGGGTCTGGCCGGAGCTGTACGCCGTGCGCAACATCCGTCCGGGCTTCCAGAAGGGCCTGTGGGCCGGTCTGGCGAACGCCGCCTACGAGACGGCGCTGAAGGGCAAGTCGCCCTGGACGCTGAAGCACCACGCCGACCACACCACCCTGGTGAAGGCCAGCGAGGCGCCGAAGATCGCCTACCCCAAGCCGGACGGCAAGGTCACCTTCGACCGCCTGTCCTCGGTCTACCTCTCCAACACCAACCACGAGGAAGACCAGCCGCCGCACCTGACGCTGAAGGACAAGTCGGTCCCGATCAGCGTCAATCTGGCGCTCTACGATGCGCCGGAGCAGCGCTATTGCCCGGCCGGCGTGTACGAGATCGTCCGCAACGACGACGGCGGCGATCCGCGCCTGCAGATCAACGCGCAGAACTGCGTCCACTGCAAGACCTGCGACATCAAGGACCCCACCCAGAACATCAACTGGGTCGTGCCGGAAGGCGGCGGGGGGCCGAACTATCCGGGCGGGATGTAAGGGTCGGGATGTGGGGGCGTTTGCCCCCTCCCTAACCCTCCCCCTCTTCTAGGGAGAGGGGACTGCCGCCGCTTCGCAAACTCTTCCCTCCCCCGCCGAAGGCGGGGGAGGGAAGGGGCCCATGCATCAGCATGGGAAGGGAGGGGGCAAACGTACGCGCCCATCGCCACATGCAAAAGGATGAACGGTGCCGACACGCGGGTGTCGGTTGCGCCGCCGGCCACTCCTATCTATAACGCAAGCGGTAACCTCTCTGCGACGGCGCGATGATCGTTTCCTGTCCGACCTGTTCAACGCGCTACACCCTGTCCGACGAGTCGCTCGGCACTGACGGCCGGAAGGTGCGTTGTGCCCGCTGCGGCCACACATGGTGGCAGATGCCGGAATGGGCGGGCCCCGAGCCGGTGGTCGCCGACGCGCCGACGGAAATACGGCCGGCGAAAGCGGCAAAGCCGGCCGCCAAGACGAAGGTCAAGCCGCCAAAGGCTCCGCGCGCCAAGCCGGCGCGCAGCACGGTGATCGGCTTCGCCCTGCTGGGGGTGCTCGTCGCGGGGACCGTTGCCGGCGGCTATTTCGGCCGCGATGCCATCGTCCGCAACTGGCCGCCCGCCGCTCTGCTCTACGAGACCATCGGGATGCAGGCCGAGCCGCCGGGATTCGGGCTGGAACTGCGCAACATCCGCTCCGAACAGAAGATGGAAGGCGGCAAGACCGTCCTGCTGTTGGACGGCGAGATCGCCAACACCACCGATGCCGAGCGCGCGCTGCCCCCGCTGCGCGCCATCACCTTCGGTGCCGAGCACAAGCCGCTGCAGAGTTGGACAATCGAACCGTCTGCGTCCGTGCTGCTGCCGGGTGCGGTGGTGAGCTTCCACCACAGCCAGCCGGATCCTGGACCGGTGACCGAGGTGACCATCACCTTCGGCGGCCCGCCGCCCGGGCTGGGTGCGCCGGTTGCCGAGAAGCCGGCCGAGAAAGCTCCCGAGAAGCCTGCCGCCGCAAAGCCCGCCGCCCCGGCCAAACCCGCAGGTCACTGAGATCCCGTGGCCGGTCGGCCGCGTCACCGCTCCGGAATGCCGTGCTTCCGCAGCTTGTTGGCGATCATGGTGTGCGAGGTGTTCAGCCGCGCCGCCAGCTTTCGGCTGGAAGGGAAGCGCGGATAGAGCCGGCGCAGAAGCGTGCGCTCAAAGCTGTCCACCGCATCCTCCCAGCTTTCGGCATCCTCCGCCGGCACCTCGGCGGACTGCATGCCGGCCCCTGCCAGTTCCAGGTCGGCCGCATCCAGCGCGCCGCCGTCGCTCATGGTCACGGCGCGGAAGATGACGTTTTCCAACTGGCGGACATTGCCGGGCCAGCGGTTGGCGAGCAGCGCCGCCGCCGCCGCCGGGGTCAGCCGTCCGGGCGGACGGCGGGCCTGCGCTGCGGCGCGGGCGATGAAATGGCGGGCCAGCAGCAGGATGTCCTGCCCGCGCTCCCGCAAGGGCGGGACGCTCAGCGTCAGCACGTTCAGGCGGTAGAACAGATCCTCGCGGAAGCTGTGGTCGGCGACCATCGCCTCCAGCGAGCGGTGGGTGGCGCTGATGACGCGCACATCCACCTTCTGCTCGCGCTCTCCCCCCACCCGGCGGAAGCTGCCGTCGTTGAGGAAGCGCAGCAGCTTGGCCTGGAGATAGGCCGACATCTCGCCGATTTCGTCGAGGAAGACGGTGCCGCCATGGGCCAGTTCCAGCAAGCCGGGCTTGCCGCCGCGCTGCGCCCCGGTGAAGGAGCCGGGGGCGTAGCCGAACAGCTCGCTCTCCGCCAGATTCTCCGGCACGGCGGCGCAGTTCAGCGCCAGGAAGGGCTTGTCGCGGCGCGGGCTGGCGCGGTGGCAGGCGTGGGCGATCAGCTCCTTGCCGGTGCCGGTCTCGCCCAGGATCAGCAGCGGTGCTTCCATCGCGGCGACGCGCGCGGCCCGCGCCTTCAACGCCCGTACCGGCGGCGATTCGCCGAGGATGCGGTCGAAGCCGCCTTCATCGAAGTTCTGGATCGCATTCAGGCGCTCGCCCAAGCGAGACGGGGTGAACAGGGTGATGACGGCGCCCGCGGCCTCGACATCGACGATGGGCGTCACCTCCAGCAGGAAGGGTTGGCCGTTTAGCGTCACCTCGCGGCCGGACATGCGGAAGCCGCCGTCGGCCAGTTCGCGCGTCAGGCCGGGTTCGCCGAACAGTTCGCCGAGGTCGAGACCGGCGAGGCGCGATTCCGGCAGTCCGGCGACCTGGGCGGCGGCGGCGCTCGCCACCACGACGCTGCCCGCACGGTCGACCGCCAGCACCGGGTCGGGCAGGGCGGCGAGCAGCGCATCCAGATGCAGCCGCCGCCGCGTGCCCGGCAGCATGTCGATGGCAGCCACCGCCTGCACGCCGGCGATGCGTTGCAGCGCGTCCGACAGGGCGGGGAGCGCCGCCGGATCGAGGCCGGGGGCGTCGATGTGGATCAGCGGCGGGTCGACCTCGACGCCGACGACGTTGAGCCGGCGAAGCGCCAGCACGGCGAGGATCTCATGGGCGATGCCGACGCGGTCGGTGAAGGTGACTTCGATGCGCATGGGGGTGGCTGTTGGGGGTGGGAGGTGCTTGTTGCCCCCTCCCTAACCCTCCCCCGCGTTCCGCGGGAGAGGGAACTCCGCTGCTCTCGCGCTTAACTCCCTCTCCCGCGATCGGACCGGCCTTTGGCCGGCCGAGGGCGGGGGAGGGTTGGGGAGGGGGCAATCAGCGACCACTGTACACATATCGTTACGCCGTATCAATATCTTTACACCCGACCAAGCCGTTGTTCCACAACACCCACAGCCCTCATTTTCTCTCCCCTGTAAACATCCGCATACACCCCACGCTCCATAGCGCCCCTAACATCGCAGCAAATCCGCCATTTCCGCCTCTGGCACGCCCTTTGCGAACTCCTTCCCAAGCGAAGTCATCCATCCCCTTGGGAGCCAGTCTCATGCGCGTGATCGTTCTGGGCAGCGGCGTCATCGGTGTCACCACCGCCTATTATCTGGCGCGCGCCGGGCATGAGGTGACTGTGCTGGATCGTCAGGCCGGCCCGGCGCTGGAGACCAGCTACGCCAATGCGGGCGAGGTGTCGCCGGGCTATTCCGCTCCCTGGGCGGCGCCGGGGCTGATGCTGAAGGCCGCCAAGTGGATGCTGATGAAGCATTCGCCGCTGGTGATCCGGCCGAAGCTGGACCCGGCCATGTGGTCCTGGTGCCTGAAGCTGCTCGCCAACGCCAACGAGGCGAGCTACCAGCTGAACAAGAGCCGCATGGTCCGCGTCGCCGAATACAGCCGCGACTGCCTGAAGGCTCTGCGCGCCGAGACCGGTATCACCTATGACGAGCGCACCCAGGGCACGCTGCAGGTCTTCCGCACCCAGAAGCAGATGGACGCCGCCGGCTACGACATGGCGGTGCTGGAGCGCTATGGCGTTCCCTACAGCCTGTTCGACCGCGACGGCCTGACCTCGGTCGAGCCGGCCTTGGCCCATGTGAAGGACAAGCTGGTCGGCGCGCTGCACCTGCCGGGCGACGAGACCGGCGACTGCTTCCAGTTCACCAACAAGCTGGCCGCCTACGCCGCCAAGCGCGGGGTGGAGTTCCGCTATGGCGTCTCCATCCGCGGGCTGGAAAGCGACGGGCGCAGGATCACCGGCGTGCAGACCGACGAAGGCACGCTGACCGCCGACAGCTACATCGTCGCCATGGGCAGCTATTCGCCCAAGCTGGTGAAGCCGCTCGGCATCGACCTGCCGGTCTATCCGGTGAAGGGCTATTCGCTGACCCTGCCGATCACCGACGCCGCCCATGCGCCGGAATCGACGGTGATGGACGAGACGCACAAGATCGCCGTCACCCGACTCGGCGACCGCATCCGCGTCGGCGGCACGGCGGAACTGACCGGCTTCGACCTGACCCTGCGCGACAGCCGCCGCGGTCCGCTGGACCATGTGGTCAGCGACCTGTTCCCGAAGGGCGGCGACCTGTCGAAGGCGGAGTTCTGGACCGGCCTGCGCCCGAACACGCCGGACGGCACGCCGATCCTGGGGCCGACCCACATCCGCAACCTGTACCTCAACACCGGCCACGGCACGCTGGGCTGGACGATGTCCGCCGGCTCGGCCCGCGTGCTGGCCGACGTGGTCAGCGGACGCCAGACCGAGATCGACATGGAAGGGCTGAGCGTCGAGCGTTACGGCCGCAAGCCGTCGGTGGCGGTGTCGCGCCCGGCGGCGGTGCGTCCGGCCTAATGGGATAGGGGAACCCGCGCCGCCCGGCGGACGCGGGTCATCGCCAGCTCCAGAAGGGCGGCGTCGGCGATCTCGGCCCCATCCAGCCGATGTCGCCCGCGCCGCCCTTCGCATTTCTCCACCCGGTGGCCGAGGCGCCTGAGATGCAGGATCGCCTCGTAGAGCCGGGTCGCCGGCTCGTTCGCGGGTCGGGCGGCAGGCTGGCGGGCCGTCATGGGTGGACCACCAGGACGATCAGCCGCTTCGGGCCGTGGACGCCGTAGGCCAGCGTCTGCTCGATGTCGGCGGTCTTGCTGGGGCCGGACACCAGCAGCGCGTTGGTCGGCATCGCCTGCGCCCATCCCTGCTCGCGCATCGCCTGCAGGAAGGTGTCGTAGAGGGCGTCGGTGCGCAGGATTGCGACGTGGATGTGCGGGACCAGCGAGAGCGTGCGCGGTTCGTCCGCCGTTGGCCACAGGATAAGGCTGCCGGTCTCGGCGATGGCGCCGCGGGTGGTGGTCAGGCCGGCGTCGATGGACTCGAAGAGCTGGGGCTTGAGGTCTTCGACGGGGCGGTCGTAGGGGATCAGGGTGGGACCCGGCGCAGTTCCTCTCTCCCCCCCAACGCGAGCTTCGCTCGCGTTGCCGACAGGCGAAGCGCAGCTTCGCTGAAAGGCGGGGAGAGGGTTAGGGTGAGGGGGATGCGCGGCGGGACCTTCGGGGGAATCATGCGGTGCGTCCCCCTCACCCCGACCCTCTCCCCGGGGGGGAGAGGGAGAAGCAGTCCCCCACCCCTCGACCAGCCGCTTCCCCGCCTCCGTCGCCGGCGCGTACATCAACGACCCCACGCCCTCCCGCGCCAGGAACTCGCGCAGCACCGCCGGCCAGTCGGACTCCGTCGCCTCGATGAACTCCGTGTGTACCGCCTCCATCAGGCGGCGGATGCGGGGCAGGCGTTCCTCCGTCGCCCAGTGCTTCGCCTCGATCGGCGCGAAGTCCGACGCGGGCGGGGTCAGCGGGTGGGCGTCGCGGGTAGTGCGCAGCTTCGTCAGGATCGAGTTGCGGGCGTCAGACATCGGGAACCCCCTTGGCGCGGGCTAGGTCGTGCAGGGTGCGGCCGGCGAAGCGCGGCTTGGTGCGGACGTTCGTCCACTCCTTGAGCAGCGGCAGCGAGGATGGTGCGGCGTTGCCGAGCCTGCTCATCGCCGCCGTGGCGAGCCGGTAGGCGGTGGGGGAGGCGTTCATCGCCGCCCAGCCGCTCCACACCATCGATTCCGCCCGGCTGGCCTTGGCGCCGCCGTCCTTCACCGCGCCGCCGGGTTTCACCGCCTCTACCCGCAGCCGCCCCATGATCTCGACGATGGGGATCTTCACCGGGCAGATCTCGACGCAAGCGTTGCACATGGTGCAGGCGTGGGGCATGGTGCCGCGCTTGTCCAACCCCTCGATCTGCGGCACCAGGATCTTGCCGATGGGACCGGGATAGGGCGCCTCATAGGCATGGCCGCCGACCTTGGTGTAGACCGGGCAATGGTTCATGCAGGCGCCGCAGCGGATGCAGCGCAGGGTGTCGCGCAGCTCCGGGTCGGCGTAGATGCCGGAGCGGCCATTGTCGAGGATGACCAGATGCACCTCGCGCGGGCCATCCTTTTCACCCGGCTTGCGGGGACCGGAGATCATGTTGACGTAGGTGGTGATCGGCTGGCCGGTGGCGGAGCGCGGCAGCAGGCTGATGACCGGCGGCACGTCCTCCAGCTTTTCCACCACCTTCTCCAGCCCCATGAAGGCGATGTGGACCGGCGGCACCGTGGTGCACATGCGCCCGTTGCCCTCATTCTCGATCAGGCAGAGGGTGCCGGTCTCCGCCACCGCGGCGTTGACGCCGGACATGCCAACATCGGCGGCCTGGAACTTGGCGCGCAGCACCCGGCGGGCGAGGTCGGTCAGATAGGCCGCATCCTCGCGGCTCTCGGCGTCCTTGATCTTGCGCTTGAACAGATGGGCGATCTGCTTCGTGTTCAGGTGGATCGCCGGCATGATGATGTGCGACGGCATGGTGCCGTCCAGCTGCACGATGTATTCGCCGAGGTCGCTTTCCAGCACCTCGATGCCATTCTTTTCCAGAACGGCGTTCAGGTGCATCTCCTCCGTCACCATCGACTTGCCCTTGACCACCAGCTTGGCGTCGGCCTTGTGCAGGATGTCCAGCGCGATGCCGTTGGCTTCGTCCGTCGTGGCGGCCCAGTGGACGGTGATGCCGTTGCGGGTGCAGTTCTCCTCCAGCTTTTCCAGCAGTTCCGGCAGCTTCGACAGGGCGCGCAGCCGGACCGAGGCCGCCAGCGCCCGCACGCCATGCCATTCGCCCGCGTCCGCGAACTGGGCGGCGCGCTTTGTCATCAGCCCGTCCATGGCGCGGCGGAAATTGCCGCGCAGCTGCGGGTCGGCCAGCGCCGCGCGCGAGGCGGCGGCGAAATCCGGTGCGTTACCGTCCATGGATGCGCTCCTTCAGGAACTGGGCGATGTGCTGGCCGCGCGCGGCTTTGTTGCCGGCCTCAAGCGCGCCGCCGATGTTCAGCAGGCAGCCGCAGTCGCCCGACACCACGCGGGCGGCGCCGGTGTCCTCGATGTCCGCCACCTTGTCGCCGACCATCGCGGCGGAGATCTCCGGATGGCGCACGGCGAAGGTGCCGCCGAAGCCGCAGCATTCCTTTTCCCGCTTCAACTCCACCAGCTCGACATTGGCGAGTTGGCGCAGCAGCGCCTTCGGCTCCTCCACCACGCCCATCTCGCGCTGGGCATGGCAGGAGGCGTGCCAGGTGACGCGCAGCGGCTCGCCTTTGTCGGTCAGTCGGACGTCCAGCACATGGACGAGGAACTGCGTCAGCTCCCACACGCGCCCCGCCACCTGCACCGCCTTGGCCTCGTCCGGCTCGCCGCGGAACAGGTCGGGCCAGTGCTTCTTCATCATGCCGGCGCAGGAGCCGGACGGCACGACGATGGGATCGTCCCCGGGGAACAGGTCCAGCTGGGCGCGGGCGACCTTCAGGGCATCGGCCCGGTAGCCGGAGTTGTAGGCGGGCTGGCCGCAGCAGCTCTGGCCCTGGGGGAAGACGACGGTCAGGCCCTGGGACTGCAGCAGCTCGATCCCGGCCATGCCGGCGTCGGGGAAGAACAGGTCGACGAGGCAGGTGCCGAAGTAATAGACGCGGGTTGGTTTGGGAGTGGAGGGCATTGGGTGTTTCCTCACTGGGCGTCTTTTTATGGCTGGGCGTCGCTGCCCCCTCCCCAACCCTCTCTCGCCCTCGGCCGGCCAAAGGCCGGTCCGATCGCGGGAGAGGGTGCCTTATGCGAAGCGGCGGCAGTCCCCTCCACCGCTGAAAGCGGGGGAGGGTTAGGGAGGGGGCATACCGGCGCTTTCACAAATCATCGCTCAAAAAGCCACCTCCGCCACCCGCGCCCTCTCGTCCACCTTCGCCGTCGCGCAGGCGTCGACCAGATAGACGATCGACCGGTAGGGCACGCCCGCCTTGTCGGACAGGCCGATCTCGCAGGTGCGGCTGGTGGAGTAGCCCGACGCGCAGCCCTCCGGCACCGCGGCCGGCAGGTGGCGTAGCGCGTGGGCGTTCAGTTCCGGCGTGGTGAAACCCTTGTCGCCGGCGAAGCCGCAGCAGCCGACATCCGGCGGGACCACCACCGTCTCGGCGCAGGCCTTCGCCACCGCGGTCAGCGCGCCGTCCAGACCCATGCGGCGGGTGGAGCAGGTCAGGTGCAGCATCACCGGCTCCGCCGACTTGGCGATGTCCAGGCGGGGCAGGGCGAACTCGCTCAGGAATTCCGCCACGTCGAGGATGCGCAGGCCCGCGTCGGTCAGCCGCTTCTTCAGGCGGAGGGCGCAGGGGCTGGTGTCCATCACCACCGGGTAACGGCCACCCCGGCTCGCCTTCGACAGCGCGGCCAGCATGGCGTCGGCCTTGGCATCGGCGGCCTCGATCAGGCCCTTGCTCTCCAATGGCATGCCGCAGCACTGGCCGTCCGCTGCCTCCGGATAGAGGATGCGGAAGCCAGCCTTGCGCATCACCGATTCCACGACCTCCGGCAGCGGGCGCTTCTGCGGATCGCTGGCGGCGGGGCCCATGCTGCGGCTGACGCAGCTGGGGGCATAGACCACGGTCGGCAGGTCGTCGCTGGGAATGTCCGAGTGTGCGGTAAAGGTCACGGCGGTCGGCAGGTTGCGGGGCAGCGAGGGCAGGCTGCCGCCGGTCAGGACGCGGGCCGCCGCCTGGGTGGCGCCATGCCCCACCGTGCGGCGGGCGAGGTCGGTCAGCCGCAGCCCGGCGCGGGCGAGGCCCAGCGTGCCTTCCATGTGGTCGGCGACCAGCGCTCCCGCCTTGCGGGCCACGCCACCGCGCCGCTCGCCGCGCAGGGACTTCACCAGCAGCCCGGTCTCGATCCCCACCGGGCAGGCGGTGGCGCAGAGGCCGCAGGCGGCGCAGGTGTCGATGCCCTGATAGTCGTAGGCGGCGCTGATCTCGGCCAAGCGGGGGGCGTCGTCGCCGGCAGCTACCAGCCGCGCCATCTCGCGCCTGCCGACGATGCGCTGGCGCGGCGACAGGGTGAGGCGGTGGGACGGGCAGGTCGGCTCGCAGAAGCCGCATTCGATGCAGGTGTCGACCAGCGGATCGGCAGCGGGCATCGGCTTCAGGTTCTTCAGATGGGCCTCGGGGTCGCCGTTCAGGATGACGCCGGGGTTCAGCAGCCCGTCCGGATCGAAGAGGTCCTTGATCTCCTTCATCAGCCCATAGGCCTGCGGACCCCATTCCATCTCGACGAAGGGGGCCATGTTGCGGCCGGTGCCGTGCTCCGCCTTCAGCGAACCGTCATAGCGGGTGACCACCAAAACCGCGACATCGTCCATGAAGCGGCGGTAGCGGTCGATTTCGGCCTGGGTGTCGAAGGCCTGGGTGAAGACGAAGTGCAGGTTCCCTTCCAGCGCGTGGCCGAAGATGATCGCCTCGTGATAGCCGTGGCGGACGAACAAGTCCTGCAGTTCGCGCGTCGCCTCGGCCAGCCGGGGCAGGGGGAAGGCGACGTCCTCGATGATGACGGTGGTGCCGGTCTGGCGGATGGCGCCGACCGCCGGGAACAGGCCCTTGCGGATCTTCCAGAAGCCTTCGCAGGCTTTGGCGTCGGTGGTGAAGCGGGTGTCGCCGATGGTGATGCAGTCGGCCAGCACCGCGGCGATCTCCGCCACGTTGGCCTCCAGGGCGGCGGCACTCTCGGCGCGGGTTTCCACCAGCACCGCAGCCACCTCGGGTCCGAAGCCGCTGATCTGCGGCGGCATGCCCGGCTTGTCCTGGATGGAGCGGAGCGAGGCGCGGTCCATCAGCTCCGCCGCATCGACCGGAGCCGCCTTCAGCAGCGACACGGCGTGGCAGGCCTCGGCGATGTCGGGGAAGAACAGCAGGGCACTGGCCTTGTGCGGATGCTCCGGCACGGTGCGCAGCGTGATGGCGGAGATGAAGCCCAGCGTCCCCTCCGACCCGATCATCAGGTGCTGGAGGATGTCGACGGGGTCCTCATAGTCGACCAGCGCGTTCAGGCTGTAGCCGGTGGTGTTCTTGATGCGGAACTTGTCGCGGATGCGGCCCGCCAGCGCCGCGTCGGCGCGGGTGCGGGATCCCAAATCCGCCAGCCGTTCGAGCAGCGCGCCGTGGCTGTCGCGGAAACTGCCGCGGCTGGCCGGGTCGGCGGTGTCCAGCACCGTGCCGTCGGCCAGCACCAGCCGCATGGACTCAAGCGTGCGGTAGCTGTTCTGCGCGGTGCCGCAGCACATGCCGCTGGCGTTGTTGGCGGCGATCCCGCCGATCTTGGCGGTGGCGATGGAGGCCGGGTCGGGACCGATCTTCCGCCCCAGCGGGGCGAGGCGCCGGTTCGCCTCCGCCCCGATCACGCCGGGCTGCAGGGTGACGGTCGCGGCGGCGGCGCCGATGCTGCAGCCGCGCCAGCCGTCGCCCAGCACCACCAGCACGCTGTCGCTGACCGCCTGTCCGGATAGGCTGGTGCCGGCGGCGCGGAAGGTCACCGGCACCTTGTGGCCGCGGGTGATGCGCAGCAGCCGCACCACCTCCTCCTCCGTCTCCACCAGCGCCACGATCTTGGGGATCAGGCGGTAGAAGCTGGCGTCGGTGCCGTAGGCCAGCGTGCGCAGCGGGTCGGTGACCAGCCGGGCCTGCGGGATGACGGACTGAAGCTCGGCCAGGACATGGTCGTAAGGAGAAGGCAGCATCGGCGGCGGCTCCTGCCGGTGGGGGGAAGGCCGCCTTAGCGGCCGATGACCATTTCGGTGAAGGGCCACAGATAGGCCTGCGCCATCACCAGCAGGCCGACCAGCGTGGTCAGCGCCAGCGAGTGCCAGATGACGTAGCGCAGGATCTTGCCTTCATGACCATGCCACTTGGTGGCGACGGCGGCGACGACGATGCTCTGGGCGTCGATCATCTTGCCCATCACGCCGCCCGAGCTGTTGGCGGCGGCCATCAGCGTCGGCGGCAGGCCGAGCTGTTCCGACGACACCTTCTGCAGGCTGCCGAACAGCACGTTGGACGCCGTGTCCGACCCGGTCAGCGCCACGCCCAGCCAGCCCAGGAAGGTGCCGAAGAACGGGTAGAGGAAGCCGGAATTGGCGAAGGCGAGGCCCAGCGTGGTGTCCAGCCCCGAGTAGCGGGTGGTGTAGCCCAGCGCCAGCATGGCGGAGATGGTCAGCAGCGAGTTGCGGATGGCGTACAGCGTGTGGCCGTAGGTCTTCAGCATCGCGGCCGGCGAGTAGCCCATCACGAAGCCGGAGATGACGGCGGCGATGAAGATGCCGGTGCCGGTGGCCGACAGCCAGTTCAGGGTGAAGACTGCGGCCTCCGGATGGGCCTTGGGCACCACCGGCGGAACGCGCAGGATCATGTTGTGCAGGCCCTCGATCGGGAACTTGAAGATCGAGATGCCGTCGAGGAAGGCCTTGACCTCCGGGATGCCCCACAGGAAGACGACGACGCTGAGGATCGCCCACGGCGTCCAGGCGCGGCGGACCTCGGCGGCGCTGTAGCCGTGGCTGCGGCGCGCCTCGCCCTGCACCACCGCGGCGCCGACACCCTGCGTCAGGGCGGATGCCCCGCCGGCGGTGTGCCAGATGGCCTTCGGGTGCCACACCTTCAGGAACAGCGTGACGCAGACCAGCGACACGATGGCGGCGGCGACGTCCACCAGCCAGGGGCCGTGGTAGTTGGACACCAGGAACTGCGGAACGGCGAAGGACACGCCGGCGACCAGGATGGCCGGCCAGATCTGGACCATGCCGCGCCAGCCGGCGAAGGCCACGATCAGCCAGAAGGGCACCAGCACCGAGAAGAAGGGAAGCTGCCGGCCGATCATCGCCGACAGGTCCAGCAGCGGCAGGCCGGTGACCGCGGCCAGCGCCAGCACCGGCGTGCCCAGCGCGCCGTAGGCGACCGGGGCGGTGTTGGCGATCAGCGACAGGCCCGAGGCTGCCAGCGGGGTGAAGCCCAGGCCGATCAGCATGGCGCCGGTCACGGCGACCGGCGTGCCGAATCCCGCCGCGCCCTCGAAGAAGGCGCCGAAGCAGAAGGCGATCAGCAGAAGCTGGAGCCGGCGGTCGTTCGTGATGCCGGTGATGCTTTCCTGCAGGATCTTGAACTGACCGCGCTGTTCGGTCAGGTGGTAGAGGAAGATGATGTTGACGACGATCCAGCCGATCGGCAGCAGGCCGTAAGCCGCACCCAGCAACGCGGTCTTTCCCGCCATCGCCATCGGCATGCCGAACACGGCGACGGCCACCAGCAGCGCCGCCGCAAGACCCAGCAGGGCGGCGCGGTGCGCCTTCATGTGGAAGATGCCGAGACCGCCCAGCATCACCAGGACCGGCAGCGACGCGAAGAACGTCGACAGCCACATGTTGTTCATCGGGTCGTAGACTTGCGACCAGCTCATCCTCGGGGACCTCCTTCTCGGGGGACGTGATGTCGGTCCGAACGGTGTCCCGGGACGGCTTTCCACGGCCTGTCGGCATGGCTCCGCCTTCCCGCGCCGGGATGGCGGCGCGGAGGAGGGCCGGCGATCGGCAATGCGGCGGCGTTCACCGCCGCCATGGCCTTTCGGCGCGCGGCAGCGGTGCGGATGCGCCCCTTGGCGGGGTTGGTCCGTCCTGTCCCGGTACGTGTGGATGCCCTTTCCAGCCCGGCCGCTTCGGGAAGTCTCCCTTGCCAGACGGACCGCGGTGGACATCTCTTATCCATACGGCGCAAGTTGGATAAAATATTTTACCAGACTGTGCAACGGCTGAATCGTTTGCCACTCGACCAACTTTGGTAGGGGGGTGCGACGCTGTCGGACAGCCGCCCCTCTGGACGCATGTTCCGTCCACCGGTATTGAAGAGGGCCAAGAGGTGCAGGGAGGGGTCGCCGATCCAATGCAGGGGACGATCAAACCGGCCAAGCTGGCCGACGCCATTGCCGAGCATCTGGAACGGCTGATCCTGGAAGGCGCGCTCCGTCCGGGGGAAAAGCTGCTGGCCGAACGCGAGCTGGCGGTGAAGCTGGACGTGTCCCGCCCGTCGTTGCGCGATGCCATCGCCAAGCTGGAGGAGCGCGGCCTGCTGGTCACCGGGCGCGGCGGCACCCATGTCGCCACCTTCCTGTCGCAGATCGCCGACCCGCTGATGACGCTGATGCGCAACAAGCCGGACGCGTCCTTTGACTATCTGGAGTTCCGCCGCTCCATCGAGGCGGCGGCGGCCGGACTGGCGGCGCAGCGGGCGACCGACGTCGACCGCGACGGCATCCGTGCCATCGTCGCCCGCATGAAGGCCGCCCACGGCAAGGACGACAGTTCGGAAGAGGCGGATTCCGACGCCGACCTGCATCTGGCGATCTACGAGGCAGCGCACAACGTCGTGATGCTGCACATCATGCGGACCCTGTCCGACCTGCTGCGCAACGACGTGTTCTACAACCGCGCCGACCTCTATTCCCGGCCGGGGGTGCGCGAGTTGCTGCTGCGGCAGCATCTGGCCATTGCCGACGCGGTGCTGGCCGGCGATGCGGATGCTGCGAGCGCGGCGGCCGACGCCCATGTGGAATTCACGCTGCAGACCTTGCGCGAAATCCGGGAACACAATGCCCGCGTCCAGGTCTCGTTGCGGCGGATCGGGCGGACCGACCTGATCGACAGCGGGGCGTAGGGGGAGAGCCGGGAGCCGCCGAGGCGGAGGCATCCGTCGAAGGTCATATGCCGGAGGGCTCGCCCCGACTGGCGGCGGGGCTTTGGCCGGGTTACACTGTGGAGGAATTTCCGTCCGCCACCGACTGCCCCACCGACTGCCCCACCGACTGCCCCACCGACTGCCCCACCGACTGCCCCATCGACTGCCCGAGTGTCGCGCCCGTGTCCTCCGCCAAGAAGCACCGCATCCTGCTGATCGAGGATACGGTCCCGCTCGCCAAGCTTTATATCGAGTTCCTGCGCGCGGATGCCCATGAGGTCGTGCATTGCACCCGCGGGCGCGAGGCGCTGGACGCCGCGGCTGCATCGCCGCCCGACGCGGTGATCCTGGACTTGAAGCTGCCGGACATGGACGGGCTGGAGGTGCTGCAGGCCCTGCAGGCCCGCGACGCGAGCGTGTCGGTGGTCATCATCACCGCCCACGGCTCCATCGACCTGGCGGTAGAGGCGATGAAGCTGGGCGCCTTCGACTTCATCGTGAAGCCCTTCAACGCCGACCGGCTGAACCTGACCCTGCGCAACGCGCTGGAGCGGCGGACGCTGGCGCGCATGGTGGAGGGATACCGCAAGGATCTCGACCGCGGCCGCTTCCACGGCTTCATCGGCAGTTCGCCCGAGATGCAGGCGGTCTACCGCACCATCGAAAGCGTGGCGGCCAGCCGCGCCAACGTCTTCATCACGGGAGAGAGCGGGACCGGCAAGGAGGTGGCGGCGCAGGCCATCCACCGCGCAAGCCCGCGGCGCGACCGCGCCTTCATCGCGCTGAACTGCGCCGCCATTCCGAAGGAACTGCTGGAATCGGAGATTTTCGGCCATGTGAAGGGCGCCTTCACCGGGGCGGCGGGCGACCGGCCGGGTGCGGCGCTGCTGGCCGACGGCGGTACGCTGTTCCTGGACGAGATCTGCGAAATGCCGGTGGAACTGCAGAGCAAGCTGCTGCGCTTCGTCCAGACCGGCACCGTCAGTCCTGTGGGCAGCGGGCGGGAGGAGCGGGTGGACGTGCGCTTCGTCGCCGCCACCAACCGCGATCCGCTGGCCGAGGTGCAGGCCGGCCGTTTCCGCGAGGACCTCTATTACCGATTGCACGTCATCCCGCTCGCCCTGCCGCCGCTGCGCGACCGCGGCGACGACGTGATCGAGATCGCCCGCTCCTTCCTGATCGACTATGCGCGGGAGGAGGGAAAATCCCTGGTAGCCTTCGCTCCGGAGGTGGAGGCGCGGCTGCGCGCCCATGATTGGCCGGGCAACGTGCGGCAGCTCCAGAACGTGCTGCGCAACGTCGTCGTGCTGAACGACGGGCCGCAGGTGGTGCTGGAGATGCTGCCGCCCCTGACCGGGGCCGGCGGGATCGGTGCCGACGCCGCGGCCGGCGCCGGAACCCCGGCGGATGGCGGGCAGGAGGAGGATGGCGCCGTCCTTCCGCTGTGGCATGTGGAGAAGGAGATGATCCTCAAGGCCTTGCGGCTCAGCGGCGACGACGTGCCGCGCGCCGCCCTGATGCTGGAGATCAGCCCGTCCACCATCTACCGCAAGCTGCAGCAGTGGCGCGCCGCGGATGGGGCCGCCGCCCAAGGGAACGCCACCCAGGGGAACGCCACCCAGGGGAACGCCACCCAGGGGAACGCCGCCCAGGGAAGCGCCGCGTGAGCGGGGACGCGGTAGGTGCGGTTCCTGCGGCGCTGCCCCCGGACGAGGAGCGGCGGCTGGCGGTTCTGGAATCCTATTGCATCCTCGACACCCCGGCGGAATCAGGCTTCGACAACATCACACGGCTCGCCCAGCATTTCTTCGGCACGCGCATCGCGCTCGTTTCCCTGATCGACCGGAACCGCCAATGGTTCAAGAGCCGCATCGGGCTGGACGCCGAGGAAACGCACCGCGACCTCGCCTTCTGTGCCCATGCCATTCTCAACGACGGCGTCCTGGTGGTGCCGGACGCGACGAAGGACCCGCGCTTCGCCGGCAATCCGCTGGTCACCGGGAACCCGGGCATCCGCTTCTATGCCGGCGCGCCGCTGGTGGCGGACGGCCACAAGCTGGGCACGCTTTGCGTGATCGACGACAGCCCCCGCGGCGGGTTCGAGGCGCGGGAGGCGGAAACCCTGACCCAGCTCGCCCGGCTGGTGGTGGACGAGCTGGAACTTCGCCGCGAGGTGACGCGGCGCCAGCAGGCGGAAGCGGAATTGCGTGACCGCTCCCGGCTGTTGAACCTGGCCGAGGAGATCGGCCAGTTCGGGCATTGGTACATCGACTTCGTCACCGACACCCGCCGCTGGTCGGACGAGGTCTATCGCATCATGGGCCTGAGCCCGCAGGACGGCCCGCCGACCGTCGACATGTCGCGCGGCGCCTACCATCCCGACGATCTGCCGAGGATCGCCCCGCTGGTCGAGCGGGCGCGGGCGACCGGCGAGGGATTTTCCGTCGAGGCGCGGATCATCCGTCCGGACGGCACGCTGCGCCACGTCTTCATCCGCGGCATGGCCGAATGGGGGCCGGCCGGCCGGCCGATCGGACTGCTGGGCGTCGTCCAGGACATCACCGACGCCAAGCGGGAAGAGGCGGAACTGCGGTCGAACCGCGAACTGCTGGACCTCACCGTGCAGGCGACGCGGGACGGCATCTGGGATTGGGCGCTGGACACCGGCGCCATCTGGTTCTCCCCCACCTGGAAGGAGCAGCTGGGCTACCGCGACGACGAGCTGGAGAACAGCCTGGACATGTGGGCGGGCCTGATCTTCGAGGAGGACAGGATCGCCGCCCTGGAGATGGTGCGGGCCTACAATGCCGGGCTGATCCCGAAATTCGAGGCGGTGCAGCGCTTCCGCCACAAGCAGGGCCACACCGTCTACATCCTGAGCCGCGCCATCCACATCCGCGATGCCGAGGGGCGGGTGGTGCGCATGGTCGGCGCCCATACCGACATCACGCGCGACAAGATGACGGAGGAGGAGCTTCGCCTCGCCAAGCAGACTTTGGACGACGCCATCGAGGCGGTGCCGGAAGGTCTGGCCTATTTCGATTCCGACGACCGGCTGATCCTGTGCAACCAGCGCTACCGGGAGGCGCATCCTCTGACCGCCCCGCTGCTGACGCCCGGCCGTCCCTTCGAGGAGATCCTGCGCGCGGCGATCGCCAACGGCGAATTCGCGGCCAACCCGGACGGCCCGAGCGACGAGGCCTGGATCCAGGCGGAACTGGCCCAGCACCGCAATCCCGGCCCGCCATTCGAGCGGGAACTGCCCGACGGCCGCTGGATCCTGGTGGCGGAGAACCGGACCAGCAGCGGGGCGCTGGTGTGCACCCGCACCGACATCACCGAGCGCAAGCGCTTCGAGGCGGAACTGCAGCGTCAGGCGGCCGACATGTGCGCGTTGGCCGAAGGTCTGGATGCCGCCCGCGAGGAGGCCGACGCCCTGCGGGTCCGGGCGGAGGCGGCGACCCAGGCGAAGTCGGAATTCCTGGCGGCGATGAGCCATGAGATCCGCACGCCGATGAACGGCATCATGGGCATGACGGAGCTGATGTTCGACACGCCCCTGACGGCGGAGCAGCACCAGTTCGCCCAGGCCATCCGCAGCTCCTCCAACGCGCTGCTGACCATCATCAACGACATCCTCGACATCTCGAAGCTGGAGGCCGGCCGCGTCACCATCGAGACGCTGCCCTTCGACCCCGCGGATCTGGTGGAGGGGGTGGTGGAACTGCTGACCCCCCGCGCCCACGAGAAGGGGATCGAGATCGGCTTCTACATCGACCCGTTCCTGCGCCGCACCCTGTTGGGCGACCCGACGCGCATCCGGCAGATCCTGGTCAATCTGGTGGGCAACGCGGTGAAGTTCACCGATCAGGGATCGGTCGCGGTGGAACTGGAGGCGCTGGACGCCACCGAGGCCCATCTGGTTTTGCGCATGACCGTGACCGACACCGGCATCGGCATTCCGGCGGAAGCGCTGCCCATCCTGTTCAGCAAGTTCCAGCAGGTGGACGGGTCGATCACCCGGAAATTCGGCGGAACCGGACTGGGGCTGGCGATCTGCCGCCAGTTGTCGGAACTGATGGGCGGCAGCATCGCGGTGGAAAGCAGTCTGGGCGCCGGCAGCCGCTTCCTGGTCGATCTGCCGCTCGCCCTGCTCGACGAGGCGCTGCCGCCGGCCGAACAGCCGCTGGCCGGGCGCCGTGCCTTGGTGGTGGACGATCTGGCGGTGAACCGCCGCGTGCTGGCGGCGATGCTCGACAGCCTGGGCGCGCGGCCGACGGCGGTGGACAACGGCCCCGATGCGCTGGAGGCGCTGACGCGCGCGGCAGTCGGCGGCCGGCCATTCGACGTGGTGCTGGTGGACCAGACCATGCCGGGCATGGGCGGCGACGCCCTGCTGGCGGCCATCGCCGGCAATCCGATGCTGGGCGGCACCAGACGCGTGCTCATCGCCGGGCTGGGACCGGCGGCGCGGGCCGATGGCGGACCGGTCCAGGGGCTGGCCCACGCCATTCTCAACCGCCCGCTGCGCCAAAGTGCGCTGGCCGGCTGCCTGACCGGCCTGTTCCAGGCGGCCGTACCGCCCTCTTCGGCGGACAGGCAGCCCGCCGAGGGACAGCCTGCCGACCGCGGCGAGGAGCCGGCGCGCAGCGGCAGCATCCTGCTGGCGGAGGACAACCGCACCAACCAGCTGTTCGCCACCACCCTGCTGCGCAAGCTGGGCTACACGGTCGAGGTGGCGGAGGATGGGGAGCAGGCGGTGGCGGCGGCCTGCCGCGGCGGCATCGACCTGGTGCTGATGGACGTGCAGATGCCGGGCATGGACGGGCTGGAGGCCGCGCAGGCGATCCGCGCGCGGGGCGGGCGGTTCGCCGGCCTGCCGATCATTGCCCTCACCGCGGACGCCATGCCGGGCACGCGCGAGCTGTGCCTGCGCGCGGGCATGAGCGATTACCTGACCAAGCCGATCAGCCGCGCCGGACTGCTGGCGGCGCTGGACCGCTGGATGACCGAGGCCGGGAGCGCACATGCGGCGGCGGATGGCAGTGTCGGCGGCGGAAATGGCAGCGGCAATGGCGGCGGCGACGGCGATGATGGCGAGGTTCTGGACGAAGCGGTGCTGGCCGATCTGGTCGAGACGGTGGGTGCCGACAATCTCGCCCTGATCGTCGACAGCTTCCTCGACGACGTATCCCGACGGCTGGAAAGGCTGTCGGCGATGGCGCGGTCAGCCCCGGCCGGCGCCCTGGACATGCGGGCGCTGGCGGGGGAGGCGCACGACCTGTCCAGCCTCGCCGGCAGTTTCGGCGGGATGGCGGTCATGCATCTCGCCTGGCGGATGGAAGTGATCTGCCGCAACGGCGACACGGCACAGGCCGCCCAGCTTCTGCCGGTGCTGCTGCGCGAGGCCGCCCGTCTGGAGCGTTCCTTGCGCCAGCGCACCGGCGTGGAGCGGCCGGCGGCCTGAGCCTCCCCCGGAACTCCGCCGGCCGGGAGGGCGTCAGCCGGTGCCGGGCTGGGTCGAGCCGTCGGTGTCTTCGGCCCGTTCCCGCAGTTCCTTCGACGACAGGCCGGCCGGGGTCGCATCCTGCAGGGTGCCGTCGCCGGGCGTCTTGGTCATGTCCTCGCGCGGGGAGCGTTCGCCCGCCGGCGTCTGGTCTTGGGTATCGGAACCGGATTTGCCCGAGACGGATTTGTCCGGTGCGGGTTTGTCCGATTGGGATTTGTCAGGGCGGGGCATTCCTTCGGAGGGGATGCGCGTTTGAGGCGTGTCGGTCATGATGTCCTCTGCTATCTTCCGGAGGAGTCAACGACAGTGGACGGGTGCGGGTTCCGATCCTGACCGATCCTTCGGAGACCGGGAGAAGACGGCGCGGTGCCGATAGGGTGCCAAAGCGCGCGAAGAACGGGCCAACCACCAAGGTCCGGCAGCGGAGACCGACAGGCGCCGCCCGGCCGGCCAGCAAGGAGTGTGATAAGGTCATGGAATCGAGCAAGCATACGCCGCACGGCGATGTGACCCAGGTCGGCACCGTCACGCTGACCGACGACGCCACCGGCAAGACGCTGAAGCTGCCGCTGCTGGGCGGGTCCACCGGTCCCCACGTGATCGACATCCGCAAGCTCTATGCCGAGACCGGCTATTTCACCTACGATCCCGGCTTCACCTCCACCGCCGCCTGCGATTCGGCCATCACCTACATCGACGGCGACGAGGGCGTCCTGCTGCACCGCGGCTATGCCATCGCCGATCTGGCCGAGAACTGCGATTTCCTGGAGGTCTGCCACCTGCTGCTGAACGGCGAACTGCCGAACCCGCAGCAGAAGGCCGATTTCGAGCGCACCATCACCTACCACACGATGGTGCACGAACAGCTGACCAAGTTCTACAGCGGCTTCCGCCGTGACGCCCATCCGATGGCGATCATGTGCGGCGTCGTCGGCGCCCTGTCGGCCTTCTACCATGATTCGACCGACATCTTCGATCCGGTGCAGCGCAAGATCGCCGCGCACCGCCTGATCGCCAAGATGCCGACCATGGCCGCCATGGCCCACAAATACACGGTCGGCGAACCGTTCATGTATCCGCGCAACGACTTGTCCTACGCGGAAAACTTCCTCTACATGACCTTCGGCACGCCGTGCGAGGAATGGACCGTCGATCCGGTCCTGTCCAAGGCCATGGACAAGATCTTCATCCTGCATGCCGACCACGAGCAGAACGCCTCGACTTCCACCGTCCGCCTCGCCGGCTCGTCCCACGCCAATCCGTTCGCCTGCATCGCGTCGGGCATCGCGGCACTCTGGGGCCCGGCCCATGGCGGCGCCAACGAGGCCGTTCTGAAGATGCTGGAGGAGATCGGCTCGGTCGACCGCATCCCCGAATTCGTCCGCCGCGCCAAGGACAAGAACGACAGCTTCCGCCTGATGGGCTTCGGCCACCGGGTCTACAAGAACTACGATCCGCGCGCCAAGATCATGCGCGAGACCTGCTATCAGGTTCTCGACCGCCTGGGCATCCATGACGAGCCGCATCTGGCCATCGCGATGGAGCTGGAGAAGATCGCCCTGTCGGACGAGTATTTCATCGAGAAGAAGCTCTATCCGAACGTCGATTTCTATTCGGGCATCATCCTGAAGGCGATGGGCTTCCCGACCAGCATGTTCACCGTGCTGTTCGCACTCGCCCGCACCGTCGGCTGGATCAGCCAGTGGAAGGAGATGATCGAGGACCCGGCCCAGAAGATCGGCCGCCCCCGCCAGCTCTTCACCGGCAACGCCGCCCGCCCCTTCGTGCCGCTGGACAAGCGTTGAGTTCAGTAGCCTATCCCCGCCTTGGATCCCCTCTCCCCCCCGGGGAGAGGGTTAGGGTGAGGGGGAAGCGTGGCGAGGATTCTCGGGAGGGCACGCAGTGCATCCCCCTCACCCCGACCCTCTCCCCGGGGGGGAGAGGGGGAAAAGCAAATCTGCCGTGACCCGGCCCCTCCAGCTTGGCCTGTCGGTCGCCATCGTGGCGGTGACCGGCGGGACGCCGCGCGTGGTGACGGTGCGCAGCGGCTTCGCCGTGCCGGAAGACCACCGGCGCGGCGACGAACCGTTGCCGCATCGCGACGCCCTGCCCGGCGCGCCCTTCGAGCCCGACCGTTTCCGTACCCTGCAGGAGGGCGTGCGCGCGGTGGCGGAGGGGCTGTCCGGCCTTGCGCTGCGCTATGTCGAGCAGCTCTACACCTTCGGTGACCGCTACCGCGATCCGCACGAGCTGTTCGGCGGCCCGCGCTCTGTCGTGGTCGGCTATCTGGCCCTGGTCCGCGACGGCCCGTTGGGCGGCGACGCCGCGGCCGAATGGCGCGACCTCTACGACCATTTCCCGTGGGAGGACTGGCGCGACCAGCGCCCGCCGCTGCTGGACGGCGTCATCGCCCCGGCGCTCTGCGGCTGGATCGCCTCGGCTCCCGACGAGGAAACCCGCCTGCGCCGGGCCGAGCGTGCCCAGATGGCCTTCGGGCTGGACGGCGCCGACTGGGACATGGAACGGGTGCTGGAGCGCTTCGAACTTCTCTACGAGGCCGGGCTGGTGGTGGAGTCCTTCCGCGACCGAGACCTCGCCGCGCGGGTCGATACATCGGTACAGGCCGGCGGACCGATGCCGCGGGCGCTCGGCCGGCCGATGGCGCGCGACGGCCGGCGCATCCTGGCCACCGCGCTGGAACGGCTGCGCGGCAAGCTGCGCTACCGTCCCATCGTCTTCGAACTGCTGCCGCCGACCTTCACCCTGCACCAACTGCAGCTGGTGGTGGAGGCGCTGTCGGGCGAGCGGGTGCACAAGCAGAATTTCCGGCGCCTGATGATCTCCGGCGGCTTCGTCGAGCCCACCGGGCGCTATGAAAGCCAGACCGGCGGCCGGCCGGCGGAGTTGTACCGCTTCCGGCGACAGGCCATTCACGAACGCACCAGCGCCGGGGCCATTCCGTCCGCGGACGGATAAGGGTAAAATCTCTCGGAAACGTCGACGCGCGGCATTGGGCGCAGTTGTCAACGGGCGGCTGCAAGCGGATACTGCTGGAACGGTTTTAAACCCGGAATGTCCATACCCGGAAAGTCCAAGAAGGCCGATGTCGCACCGCATTCTGATCGCCGACGACCATCCGCTGATGCGAACCGCGCTGACCCAGACCATCGGGCAGGCGATCCCCGGCGCCGTGATCCTGGAGGCGTCGCGATTCGAGCAGATCAAGCCGCTGCTGGACACCGGGGAGCCGCCGGACATCATCCTGCTCGACCTGCACATGCCCGGCATGAGCGGCCTGATCGGGCTGATGATGCTGCGCTCCGAACATCCGGCGATCCCGGTGATCGTGGTGTCGGCGTCGGAGGATCCGGTGACGATCCAACGCGCCATCGACTATGGCGCCTCCGGCTTCGTGCCGAAATCCGCCCCCAACACCCAGATCGTCGAGGCGATTCACGCCGTTCTCGATGGTGAACTATGGCTGCCGGAGATCAACGGCGGCCCCGAGACCGACGCCCCCGATCCAGCCCAGCGCGCAGCCACCCTGACCCCCCAGCAGCTCCGCGTCCTGGCCGGCATCGCCGAAGGCAAGCTGAACAAGCAGATCGCCTACGAGATGAACGTCGCCGAGACGACGGTGAAGGCCCACGTCACGACGATCCTGCGCAAGCTGGGCGTGCTGACGAGGACGCAGGCCGCGGTTCTAGCGAGCCAGCTGGCGCTGTCGTCCGCGCCGCCGCCGCCGGTGGAGTGAGGGAAGCGCGGGTGCCCCCTCCCTATCCCTCCCCCGCCCTCGGCCGGCCAGAGGCCGGTCCGATCGCGGGAGAGGGGACAGTAGCTTTGTCGGCGTGCGGCGGCAGTCCCCTCTCCCACCCGAAGGTGGGGGAGGGTTAGGGAGGGGGCATGGCGCGTCAGTCGCCCGCCATCCGCTGCCCCTCCGCCAGCAACTGCCCCAGCAGCGCCCGTAGCGCGCCCGGACGCACCGGCTTGTAGAGCAGGCGGCAGCCCGCCGCTTCGATGTCCTCGCGGACGGCGGCGTCGCGGTCGGCGGTGACGACGGCGGCGGGGAGGTCGCTGCCCAACGCGGCGCGCAGGGTTGCCAAGGCCTCCACCCCGGTCAGGCTGCGGTCGAGGTGGTAGTCGGTCAGGATCACGTCCGGCATGCGCCCCCCCAGCTTCGCCAGGGCGAGGTCGGGCGCCGCCGCGGTGACGACGCGGCAGGACCAGCTCGACAGCAGATCCTCGGTGGCGCGGGCGATGGCGGGCTCGTTTTCCAGGCAGAGCACCAGCACGCCGCTCAGGTCGCGGCCGCGCGGGCGGACCACCACGGCGCGGGCGGCGACCGGCTCGTCGGTCAGCGGCACCAGGACGGAGAAGGCGCTGCCGCGCCCGACCCTGGAGCGCACCTGCACCGTATGGCCGAGGATGCCGGCCAGACGCTCGACGATGGCGAGGCCGAGGCCCAGCCCCTTGCCGCGGTCGTCGGCGTCGTTGTCGAGCTGGCGGAACTCCATGAAGATTTCCGGCACCTTGTGCTCGGGGATGCCGGGGCCGGTGTCCCACACCTCGATCGACAGGAAATTCCCGCGGCGGCGGCAGCCCAGCAGGATGCGGCCGGTGCGGGTGTAGCGCACGGCGTTGGCGAGGTAGTTCTGCAGGATGCGCCGCAGCAGCGTCGGGTCGCTGTGCACGATGGCGGAGCAGTCGACCACCCGCAGCCCCAGACCGTGGCGGCTCGCCAGCACGGTGAACTCCTCGCCCAGCGGCTTCAGCAGTTCCTCGATCCGCATCGGCACCGGGTTCGGCTTCACCACGCCGCTGTCGATCTTGGACACGTCCAGCAGGTCGCCCAGGATTTGCTCCACCGACCGCAGCGAGGCGTCGATCTGTCGGATGGCGCTGTCGCCGTTGCGTTCGGCCAGGGCGGACAGGAACAGGCGGGCGGCGTGCAGCGGCTGCAGCAGGTCGTGGCTGGCGGCGGCAAGGAAGCGGGTCTTGCCGCGATTGGCGCGCTCGGCCTCCGCCTTCGCTTCCGACAGGGCGTGGGTGCGCTCCTCGATGCGGCGTTCCAGCGTTTCGTTGGCTTCGCGCAGGGCGGCGGCGGCGCGGTGGCGTTCGGTGACGTCGGTGTAGACGGCGACGAACCCGCCCCCTCCGGGCTTCGAACCCGGCATCGGGTTGGTGGCGATCTCCAGCACCGTGCCGTCAGGCCGCACCCGCTCGTAGACGTCGGGCTTGTTGCGTCGCCGCGGGTCGGAACGGCGCTCCAGCAGGGTTTCGATCTCGCCGTTGCGGCCATATTCGCCGCGCCGCGCGATCAGCCCGACGATCTCCTGCAGCGAGGTGCCGACCTGGACGAAGCCGTCGGGCAGGTCCAGCAGCACCAGGAACTGGTTGTTCCAGGTGGCGACGCGCCAATCCTCGTCGAACACGGCGATGCCCTGCGGCACATTCTCCACGGTGGCGCGCAGCAACTCATGCTGCTTCAGGATGGCGCGCGACGCCTCGTCGATGATGGAGCGCGCATCGGTGCGCGACAGCCGGCGGTCGGACAGGAGGCCGGCGACCACCACGCGGGCCGAGGCGGAGCCGACGGCGCCGGCGAGCAGCCGCTCGGTCAACTGGATCGCCTCACCATCGGTGCGGGTCAGCAGCGCGGTGCGCAGATCGCCGTCCTCCACCCCGGTGAAGCGGCAGAAGGCAGCGTCGGCGCGCGCCTGCCCGACATAGCGAACGGCAAGGTCGTGCAGGTCGGCCAGCGTGGCGCCGCGCGGCCCGGTGGCCTCTCCGTCGGCGGAGCGGCGCAGGCTGATGAAGCGCGCGGCCTGCTGGCGCTCCAGCGTCGACGGCCGGGTCAGCAGAGAGACCAGCACGAACAGCAGGATGTTCGGCCCCAGGCTCCAGAGCGCGGCATTGGTCAGCGGGTCGATGCCGGCGATGCCGGCCAGCGCCACCGGGCTGAGGCCGGTCAGGCCGAACGGCCCCTCGCGCAAGGCGCTGGAGGCCAGCCATCCCGCATCGGCGAAGGACGGCAGCAGCATGGTGTAGGCCCAGCCGAGGAAGCCGGCGCAGATGCCGGCGAAGGCGCCGCTGCGGCTGGCGCGGCTCCAGATCAGGCCGCCGAGCAGGGCGGGGGCGAACTGCGCCACCGCGGTGAAGCTCATCATGCCGATGGTCGCCAGCGGAAAGGCCGGGCCGATCAGCCGGTAGCAGCCGTAGGACAGCAGAACCAGCACGATCACCGCCGACCGGCGGATCAGCAGCAGGATCCCCGCCGGGTCGTCGCGCAGCCGCCGGTCGTCGGGGCGCAACGCCATCAGCAGCGGCACGGCGACGTCGTTGCAGATCATGGTGCTGAGCGCCACCATCTCCACCAGGATCATGCTGGTGGCTGCCGACAGGCCGCCGATGAAGGCGGCCAGCGCCAGCCACGGCCAGCCCTGGCTCAAGGGGATGGAGACCATGAAGGTGTCGGCATTGGTCGTGCCGTCCGGGAACAGCATCAGCCCGGCCAGCGCCACCGGCAGCACGAACAGGTTGATGGCGACCAGATAGGCGGGAAACAGCTTGGCCGACGACCGCACGTCGCCGTTATGGGTGTTCTCCACCACCGCGACGTGGAACTGGCGCGGCAGGCACAGGATCGCCAGCGCCGACAAGAGGCAGGCCACCCACCAGTCGGCACCGATGCTGTCCAGCCGGATCAGGTCGAGGAAGCCGGGATGGTTCGCCGCCGCTTCGAAGAAGGTGGCCGGATCGCCGAAGACCGAATAGGCGATGGCGCCGCCCACGGCCAGCGCCGCCGCCAGCTTCACCACCGATTCCGCGGCGATGGCCATCATCAGGCCGCGGTGGTGTTCGTTGGCAGACACGCTGCGCACGCCGAACAGAATGGCGAAGGCCGCCATCAGCAATGCCGCCATCAGCGCGGTCCCGCCCGGCATCTGGTTCAGGTCGGTCCCCAGCGACGCCCCGGCCAGAATCTCGAAACTGACGCTGATCGCCTTCAGCTGCAGGGCGATGTAGGGCAGCAGCCCGATCACCGCGGCGACGGTGACGAGAGCGGCCAGGCTGCGGCTCTTGCCGTAGCGGGCCGACAGGAAGTCGGAGATGGAGACGACGTTCTCCGACTTCGCCACCCGGACGATGCGGGCCAGCACCGGCCAGCCCAATCCGATCATCAGGATCGGTCCGATATAGATCGGCAGGAAGTAGAAGCCCCCGGTGGCCGCCCGTCCCACCGCGCCGTAGAAGGTCCAGGAGGTGCAGTAGACCCCGAAACTCAGCGCATAGAGCCAGGGCGTGCGCCGCTCGGCGCCCTGGTCGCCGGTCCGGTCGCCGTACCACGCGATGGCGAACAGCGACAGCAGATAGGCCATCGATGCGGCCAGGATGAACCAGCTTTCCATGGGGCTTTTCGCATCCCGCTTTTGATTTTCTCTCCCTGCGGGCGCCAGCCTATCACAGAGCGCGCGCCGGCGCCGCGCCGCCGTTCGGCTCCCACCTTCGACCCCGCGCAAAAGAATGGCCCCGCCACCGAGGGGGGCAAAGGGGGCCGTCCGACCGCACGCCCGGAGATACCGGGACACATTCGGTCCTCCGTTGTTCTTTCTGCTGGGCTTTGAGGCCTTTGATCGAACACGCAAGGTTAAGGAGAGTCCGAATGGTATCGGTCAGCGCCGGTTCCCAGACCAGCATCAACACCGACGATCTCGGGGTTACGGGCATTCGGGGCGGCACGGTTGCCTTGGCGACAGCCAACCAGCTCGTCATCAACTATGCCGACGGCCGGTCCACCGATTTCCGCGGCAATTTCACCTATGACGCCGCCGGCCAGACCCTGACCGGAGGCACCATCTCCAGCGTCACCAACTCGACGAACGGCGTCCCCGGCCTGTCGGTGTCGCAGTTGAACCTGCCGGTCGCGACGGCGCTGGGCTGGGAGGCCGCCGGCACCGATCCCGCGGAGATCCGCGCCGCGCTGCTGGGCGGCAACGACAGCCTTACCGGGTCGGACGTCAACGATACGATCCGCGCCTATGCCGGCGACGACACCATCAACGGCGGCATGGGCGACGATCTGCTGGATGGCGGCAGCGGCGTGAACATCATCGACGGCAGCGACGGGATCGACACGGTCGCTCGCAGCGCATCGCTCGCAAACAGCGGCGCCGTCAAGCACAACGGCGAGATCTATGTGATCGACGCCGGCGGCTACGACCGGATGACCAACGTCGAGTTCATCCAGTACACCGACCAGACGGTCGCCAGCGCCACCGCCCCGGTGTTCGACGCGCTGTCCTACCTCGCGGCCAATCCGGATCTCGCCGCCGTCTACAACACCGAAAGCGACGACGCCTTCGACCACTATCGGTCCTTCGGCTGGAGCGAGGGGCGCGCCCTGACCTTCAACGCCGCCGGCTATCTGGCCGACAACCCCGACCTTGCCACGGCCTTCGGCACCGACACGGCGGAGGCGACCCGCCACTACATCGAGGTCGGCCGCAACGAGAACCGGCAGGCCGACTTCGACGCCACCAGCTATCTGGCGGCCAACCCGGACCTGATCCAGGCCTTCGGCAGCGATCCGACGGCGGCGGCGCTGCATTACGCGACCTATGGTCGGAACGAGGGGCGGAGCCTGGACTTCGACGCCTCCGCCTATCTGGCGCGCTATCCGGACCTGCAGGCGGCCTTCGGCGGCGACCTGCAGGCGGCGACCGCCCATTACGTCGCCCAGGGCTATGAGGAGGGCCGCAGCGCCGCACCGCTCGGCACCAGCACCGGCACGGCCTTCGCGTCGGCCGATGCCCTGCAGCAGCAGGCGACGCTGTCGATCGCCTGACGGGTCTGCCGGCTTCAGCCACGGTCCGAACGGCAAACGGGCGGAGGGTCATCCCCTCCGCCCGTTTCCTTTTGCCGGATTATGATCTGCTCAGGCGGAACCCTGTTCAATCATGCTGGTAGATGTCCACGTCCTTGGTTTCGCGGACGAACAGCAGGCCGATCACCAGGGTCGCGGCGGCGATGATGATCGGGTACCAGAGGCCGGAGTAGATGTCGCCGGTCGCCGCCACGATGGCGAAGGAGGTGGTCGGCAGGAAGCCGCCGAACCAGCCGTTGCCGATGTGGTAGGGCAGCGACATCGAAGTGTAGCGGATGCGGGTCGGGAACATCTCCACCAGCATCGCGGCGATCGGGCCGTAGACCATCGTCACGTAGATGACCAGGACGGTGAGCAGGGCGACGACCATCACCGTGTCGATGCGGGCCGGATCGGCCTTCGGCGGATAGTTGGCGGTCTTCAGCGCATCGCCCAGGCCCTTGTCGAAGGCGGCGCCGGCAGCCTTGGTGTCGGTCGGCGCATGCGAGGCGGTCGGGCCGTGGCTGAGCGACACGGTCGTGCTGGCCTGCGGGGTTGCGGTGTAGCTGGGGATGACCGTGCTGCCGACCTTGATCGACGCGACGGTGCCGGCCGGGGCCGCTTCGTTGGTGTAGGGGATGCCGCGCCGGACCAGTGCGCTCTTGGCGATGTCGCAGGAGCTGGTGAACTGGCTGGTGCCGACCGGGTTGAACTGGAACGAGCATTCGTTCGGATCGGCGATCACGACGACCGGCGAGGTCGCGATGGCTTCCTCCAGCGCCGGGTTGGCGTAGTGGGTGATGGCCTTGAACAGCGGGAAGTAGGTCAGGCAGGCGAGCAGCAGACCGGCCATGATGATCGGCTTGCGGCCGATCTTGTCGGCCAGCGTGCCGAAGATCACGAAGAAGGGCGTGCCGATCAGCAGGGCCGCCGCGATCATCAGGTTGGCCGCCTGGGCGTCGACCTTCAGCGTCTGGGTCAGGAAGAACAGGGCGTAGAACTGGCCCGTGTACCACACCACCGCCTGGCCGGCGACGAGGCCGAACAGGGCGAGCAGCACGATCTTCAGGTTCTTCCATTCACCGAAGGATTCGGTCAGCGGCGCCTTGGAGTGCTTGCCCTCCTCCTTCATCTTCTTGAAGGCGGGCGATTCGTTCAGCATCAGGCGGATCCACACCGAGATGCCGAGCAGCACGATGGAGATCAGGAAGGGGATGCGCCAGCCCCAGGCGTTGAAATCCTCCGCCGTCATCGACACGCGGCAGCCCAGGATGACCAGCAGCGACAGGAACAGGCCGAGAGTCGCGGTGGTCTGGATCCAGGAGGTGTAGTTGCCGCGGCGACCGTGCGGCGCATGTTCGGCCACATAGGTCGCGGCGCCGCCATATTCGCCGCCCAGCGCCAGGCCCTGCAGCAGGCGCAGGACGATCAGGATGATCGGGGCGGCGATGCCGATGGTGGCATAATTGGGCAGGATACCGACGATGAAGGTCGACACGCCCATGATCAGGATGGTGACCAGGAAGGTGTATTTGCGGCCGATCATGTCGCCGAGACGGCCGAAGACCAGGGCGCCGAAGGGCCGGACGGCGAAGCCGGCGGCAAAGGCCATCAGCGCGAAGATGAAGCCCGCGGTCGGGTTGACCCCGGAAAAGAACTGCGCGGCGATGACCGCGCTGAGCGAACCGTAGAGATAGAAGTCGTACCACTCGAAAACGGTCCCGAGCGAGGACGCGAAGATGACTTTCTTCTCCTCGCCCGTCATCGGTCGGACGGCATCGCCCGACGAAGCCGCATAGGCCATGGTCTTCACCCTCCCAAGTGAATAGTCATGCATATCGGTTGGTTTTT